>OKWI01000260.1_pt1 | contig 13067 bp, 9 predicted proteins | sample 1607141 | NCBI WGS metagenome assembly OKWI01 (sample SAMN07501048, study PRJEB24779) | human gut metagenome | reverse complement strand
ATGTTGATGGCAAAACGTCAATCTATCCGCGACGTAATCGCATTCCCTAAAACTCAATCTGCTTCTGATATCATGAGTCAAGCTCCATCTGAAGTAGAACCAAAGCAATTAAAAGAGTTGCATATTAAATCCGATGTAGAAGAAGAACAAGAGCAATCTTTAGTGTAAAAACATAGGCAAGAATTGATTAAAATCGAAATGTCAAGACTTGTTAATTGCTAATCTTTCTGATACTATTTAAGTATAAGATATCCCTGCCATGTGCGTGTGATATCGCAGTTTTGAGCCAACACATTTACTTTGGGAGTCTGAACTCTCGTCTGAACGTTACGCCCTTACGGGACAACTGCAGGATGAGGAGGACACCCACCTGCCCTTGCAGGATCAAAACGCGGTACATTACGGCATGGTGGGGCTTTTTTGCGTGTAAAAATAGACTGAAATATCATATACTATAAATATATCTTTTGTAAGAACTAAAATTTTTCAAAGTCTTAAAAGCCCTAAATGTCCTAATAGTCCTAAATGTCATAAACATTATAAATGTCTTATAAATATTATTAGTGATACCAAGTTACTGACGTCATTGGGCTTTTATGACGAGTAAGACATTGTTTTTTGATTGAATAGTTATAGATATTAAAATACGATAGTTAAACTGGGTGCGAATTGAGGTGATAGAATGGATAGTTTATTTGATATGACACCTACAAACACATACGAGCCACTTCCGGTACGAATGCGTCCTACTAAACTGGATCATTTATATGGTCAAGAGAAGGCCATAGGGAAGGGGACTTTCTTGCGTGCTATGGTAGAGAAGGATACAATACCATCTATGCTTTTTTATGGTCCTTGTGGAACGGGTAAGACTACATTAGCCGGAATCATAGCTAAGGTGAGTAATAGCTATTTTGTAAACCTGAATGCTACTAACGCCGGTATTGGTGAGTTGCGGACCATCATTGAAGATGCGCGTAAACGAGTTCGCTCTTTACAACAACGCACAATTCTATTCCTTGATGAAATTCATCGCTTTAATAAAAGCCAACAAGATGTGTTGTTACCTTGTGTAGAGGATGGCACTATTATCCTTATTGGTGCTACTACAGAGAATCCGTTCTTTGAGGTTAATAGACCGTTATTATCTCGTTTGCGTCTTATTACATTAGAAGCACTTACACCAAAGGCTATTGGTCAAATTTTACGTCGCGCCATTACCGATGAAGAAGTGGGATTAGGCAAACGCCATTTACAGGTAACGGATGAAGTTCTGGAAGATGTGGGGATTTTCGTCAATGGTGATGGCCGTATGGCCCTTAATATTCTTGAACAAGCTGCAGCTATGGTTCCCGATGAGGGAACGATTACTATTGAGGTTCTTGAAAAGGTCGTAGGTCGTCGTATATATACATATGATAAAAAAGGAGACAGTCATTACGATACAATTTCAGCCTTTATAAAAAGTATGCGTGGTTCTGACGTGCAGGCAACGGTACATTATTTAGCACGCATGATTGAAGCTGGAGAGGATCCTAATTTTATTGCTCGTCGTATTGTTATTTGTGCAGCAGAGGATGTAGGACTTGCGGACCCACAAGCTCTTATACTTGCCAATGCAGCGGCTCAAGCGGCTCATATGGTAGGTTTTCCAGAGGCGCGTATTATATTATCTGAGGCTGCGTGTTATGTTGCTCTCGCACCTAAAAGTAATTCTGCTTATGTAGCTATTGATGCCGCGATATCTGATGTGCGACATAAGGATTGTGGACAAGTACCTGATCATTTGAAAGACAGTCATTATAGCGGAGCTAGTAAACTAGGCCATGGAAAAGCTTATAAGTATGCACATAACTATCCTAATGGGTATGTAAAACAGCAGTATTTACCAACGCCTCTAGTCGATGCAACCTACTATAAGGGCATAAAGAGAGGGAATGAGGAACAGTTACTTCACGACTGGGAGAAACGTCGTAAAAATTAACTTAATATTACGATATATGCTATAATATAACGATAAGTTAATTTACTGTAATGTTATATAAGTAAGGGGTTTGTATAGATTTATGGCAGAAGAAAATACTTCCACCAAAAGACGCAACACACGCCGTAAGCGAACAAGTACAAAACAGCAATCAAAGTCTCAAAGCTTTTCTTTGCGCAGCGAAGTGAAAGGCCTTATTGTCATTGCCTTTGCTGTGATTTCCTTTCTGGGCTTTTTCGGCTTTGAACTCGGCCTTGTAGGACAGATTTTAACAGGTATATTCCGTTATGGCTTTGGCCTAGGGGGGATTATTCCTTGTTTATGCGTTTTCTGGTTAGGTTGGAGATTATTATATAAGGATACATTTATTTCCATTACAAAACGAGGCGTTGTAATGACCTTGTTTTTCCTATTCTTGTTAGCTCTTGTTCCCTTGTGGCGCGTTCCTGAGGGACAGGAACTCATTACTACACAACTGGCTAATCAAGGTGGTTTTGTAGGTGGTGCAATTGCTACATTCCTTCGTACACTATTAGGCAACTTAGGGGCTATTATTCTTGATGTATTCTTACTCATAGCTTTTGGATTACTGGTGACCCGTTTGTCTTTGCGCAGTGGATTACAAAAGGCTGCGGACAAAACACAGGTTGGCCTTGATGTTGCAAAAGAGGTAGCTGCTGAGAAGGTTGCTGTTGCAAAAGAAGTGTTTGAAGATTGGAATGAACAACGTAAAGAAGCGGCAGAACAGCGTAAAGCTTATAACAGGGAAAAAGATACACGCTTTGCTGATGCAGCAGATCAAGCATTAGATGCACTAGAAAAACAAGGCATTGCTACTGGCAGAGACCTTTTTGACTCTACCACAGCTATAGATGTTGATACTATTGAAGATACAGTTACTACTGTGGAGTCGCCAAAACCTCCTACATCTTGGAAGGAATTGGCTGAGATAGAAGCACGTAATCGTGCGGCTGAGCAATTGGCTAATATTTCTGAAGCATCTGGTGATGCTAAGTCTTATGAAGCTGATGACTTTGAACAATTCTCTGATACACATAGATCTACGAGTGATGATTATGTATATGTTCCCGATGAGGACTTTTCATATACACCAGATGAAGAATATACGGATGAGTTTGGAACTGCAGCAAACTCTGATGACGAAGAACCAGAATTCTCCTATCAAAATACAACGATGGGTCCATTGGAAACTAATCATGGTGCTATCGCTTCTGTTGTGCCAGGAACGGGTGCGGCTGCAAGTTCCGTAAGTGCTGGGGCTGGTATATCCGGCATGGGCTTACAAGTACCGTCCATTATTAGTACTACAGAAGATACGGCACAAGTAGCTGTATCTAAAGATGGCCAAATTCATCGTTCCTATGATAGACCGTACCACTTCCCAAGCCTAGATATTTTGGCGAAAGGGAAGGGAAGTCAAAACAATGGTGAAGAAGTAGCGCAAAATGCGATGATGCTTGAACATGTATTGAGTGACTTTGGTATTACTGCTAAGGTTGTTAATGCTACACAAGGTCCAACTGTTACGCGTTATGAAATTGAACCTGCACCAGGCGTGAAAGTAAGTCGTATCGTTAATTTAACAGACGATATTGCTCTCAATTTGGCAGCGCAACATATTCGTATGGAGGCTCCGATTCCAGGAAAATCTGCCATTGGTATCGAGGTACCTAATAAAACGACAGAAGCCGTTCATTTACGTGATGTACTTGATTGTAGTGACTTTAAAGATGCTCGTGGTGGTATTCCTGTCGGTCTTGGTAAGGATATTGCAGGTAAACCTGTTATTACGGATCTTGCTAAGATGCCTCACTTGCTCGTAGCTGGTACGACTGGATCTGGTAAATCCGTATGTGTAAATATATTGATTTCTAGTATTCTCTTTAGTCGTAAACCGGAAGAGGTTAAGTTATTATTAATCGACCCTAAAATGGTTGAATTGTCTATTTACAATGGGATCCCGCACTTGATGGCTCCAGTTGTAACGGATATGAAAAAAGCAGCAGCTGTATTGCGTTGGGCCGTTCGTGAAATGGAGGCTCGTTATAAGGCGTTTGCTGCATCTGGTAAACGTGATATCAAGAGCTACAATGAGGCTCATCCTAAGGCTGCAATGCCGCTAATAGTGTTGATTATCGATGAGTTAGCTGATCTTATGATGACAGCTCCTGATGATATTGAAGAATCTATTAGTCGTTTAGCACAAATGGCTCGTGCCGCAGGTATTCACATGGTTCTTGCTACACAGCGGCCATCTGTTAACGTTATTACCGGTTCTATTAAGGCCAATGTGCCGAGCCGTATTTCCTTTGCTGTAGGCTCTCAAATTGACTCTCGTACAATCCTTGATATGGCAGGGGCAGAGAAACTATTGGGTAAAGGTGATATGTTATTTGCTCCGATTGGTGCTAATAAACCTATTCGTGTACAAGGGGCCTTCATTTCTGATGATGAGGTAGAAAAACTTGTAGAGTTTGTGAAAGCTCAACGAGAACCAGAATATGATAATACGGTAACTCAAGAAGTGGAAAAGGAAGCTGAAAAAGAATCTTCTGATGCTAATGATGTTTACCGCGATGAATTATTAGAGCGAGCTGTTAATCTCGTTATGGAATCTGGTCAAGCTTCCGTATCGATGTTGCAACGTCGTTTCCGTATAGGTTATACCCGTGCGGCACGTCTTGTAGATACAATGGAAGACCTTAAAATCGTTGGCCCTAGCATGGGCAGTAAGGCTCGAGAAATTTTAATGAGCCCTGAACAAGCTAAGGCTAGATATTTCTCCGATTCTAATGATGAGCAATAATTAGCTAATTATTATATGAAATATTACGTAGATTTAGAAAGGAACGAAAATGGCTGAATTAGGCGAAGAATTACGACGTGAGCGGGTAAGACGTAATCTAACCTTTAAAGATGTGGAGCAAGTGCTGCACATTAAAACAACCTATTTAGAAGCTATCGAAGATGGCAACTATGATATCATTCCTGGTCAAGTCTACGTAAAGGGCTTTATTCGAAACTATGGCAACTACTTAGATCTTGATGGGGATCGCTTGGTAAAAGTATATCAGGGACAAGTAGGTGATATAGATACTTTTTCTTTGCGTTCTGTTACGAGACGGAAGGCTCAAGCGACTCCTAATTTGGTACAAAGTGAGTTCGTTGAATACCAAACATCTAAAAAGCGTATGTCCTTAGAAACACGTCAACGAAAACGTCAACGCTCTATTGTACAAGAACGCATTATTTTGGGAATCATTCTATTTTGTATGGCATTATTTTTACTATGGTTATTCATTTTCTAATGATTGATTAGGAATGATAGAAAGGCATTTACACAGTCAATGGATAGATTTTTAGTAACAGAACCTTCGGATATGAAGGAACGTGGTTGGGCCGAATTAGATTTCGTTCTCATCAGTGGGGACGCCTATGTGGACCATCCGTCCTTTGCTCCTGCGGTTATCGGTAGATACTTGGAATCCAAAGGCTATCGTGTAGGCATTATAGATCAACCAGATTGGAATGATGTAGAGGCTTTCAAAAAACTAGGTAAACCACGTCTTGCATCCCTAGTTACAGCAGGGAATCTAGATTCAATGCTCAATAAATTTACGGCAGCAAAGAAAATTCGCCGTCAAGATGATTATTCTCCCGGTGGTGAATCAGGGCATCGTCCGGATCGTGCTACCTTGGTATATGCCAACCGCATGAAGGAGGCTTATAGTGATGTACCTCTTATCATCGGTGGTATAGAAGCGTCCTTGCGCCGCTTTGGTCATTATGATTATTGGTCAGATACGGTACGTCGCTCCATCTTAGTAGATTCTAAGGCAGATGTACTCGTCTATGGTATGGGAGAGCTTCAAATCATTGAACTAGCCGATGCCTTAGATCAAGGACGATTTAAAGAGTCCTTGCCGTCTATACGCGGTATTTGCTACATGGCAAAGGAAATTTCTACTATTGACTATGTAGAGTGCCCATCCTATGAAGCTATTAAGGCGGATAAGATGAACTTTGCCGATGCATTTCGCATTCAATACGATGAACAAGACCCGTTCTATGGTCGTATTGTAGTCCAAAAACATGGGGATAGATATCTCATTCAGAACACACCTGCTTTACCATTGACGCAGGACGAAATGGATGGTGTCTATAACTTGCCATATACTCGAAAGTGGCATCCTAAATACGATGATAAGGGTGGTGTACCAGCGTTAAGCGAGGTTCAGTTTAGCCTTGTAAGCCAACGTGGCTGTTTTGGCAGTTGTTCTTTCTGTGCCATCACGAATCACCAAGGTCGTATTATTCAAAATCGTAGCCATGAGTCTTTGATTGACGAAGCACACAAGATGATCAACATGGATAACTTCAAGGGATATATCCACGATGTAGGTGGTCCTACGGCAAATTTCCGCCATCTGGCTTGTGATAAACAGGCTGTTTATGGTGCTTGTAAAGGGCGTACTTGTGCGGCTCCAGAGCCTTGTGAAAACTTGAATACAAATCACGATGATTATATTGCTTTACTGCGTAAACTACGTAAGCTAAAAGGTGTAAAAAAGGTTTTTGTTCGTTCCGGTTTGCGCTATGATTATGTACTAGCCGATAACAATAAAGACTTTGTGCGGGAGCTTTGTGAGTTTCACGTAAGTGGGCAGCTAAAGGTAGCTCCAGAACATGTATCTAAACGGGTTACCAATATGATGGGGAAAGCTGGTAAAGAAGAATTCCTAACCTTTAAGTCTTGGTTTGAAGAGGCAAATAAAAAGCTTGGTAAGAAGCAATATTTAGTTCCGTACTTTATGAGCTCTCATCCAGGTTGTGCGTTAGAGGATGCTATTGAATTGGCGGAATTTTTACGAGACCACCATATGTACCCTGAGCAAGTACAGGATTTTATCCCTACACCGGGTAGTCTTTCTACTTGCATGTATTATACGGGCATAAATCCACTAGATGGAAAGCCTGTTTATGTTGCTAAAAAGGGGCGAGATAAAGCAAAACAACGCGCTTTGATGCAGTTTAAAAATATTGAAAACTATGATCTTGTTAAAGAGGCTCTCATAGAAGCCAATCGACGTGATTTAATTGGCTTTGGCCCGGAATGCTTAATTCCACCGCGCCCAATTAGTGGAAATTCTAAGCGTATTAGCCAATCTAGTAAATTCCGTAATGGCAAACGAGATTGCGAACCTAGGAATCAATGCCGGACTGCCAAAAGGCGTAGTAGAGATGTGACTAAAGTTCGTACATCTAATAAAAGTTTTGGTGGTCGTTAAACCTAGAGAGTAGCTCTAGCTACTCTCATTTTAAGATACTTTATGTCTTATGGGAGGCATATATGAAACGATGGATTGCTCCGAGCATCTTAGCATTATTTGTGGTAGGAATGTTGATTTATGGTATAAACTTTTACCAACAAGAACAAATAGAACAGGCCAAAGAGCCTATTCGTGGTGAAATTATAGTCTATACGGACTTACCTAATACTTTGACAGCTATGCTTGCTGAGCGTTATGAAGAGGAACAAAAGGTAAAAGTTACTGTAATGCCTCTTACAGAGGAACAAATGTCGTTACGGTCGGCTTCTACCGTGGCTGATACTTCTGGTGATTTGGTGCTAACTTCTGAAGATAATCTCGTAGTTGGTGCCAATGCAGGTAAATATATGCCCATCGTCAATGAACGTATTGACGAGGTACGTGATAATCTAAAGGATCCAAATGGCTATTGGGTTGGTCTCTGGTACGATCCAATCGTATTTGTTCAGAATGATACCTTCCATAATGGCATTGGTAAATATATTACTACATGGGAAACATTGGGAAAACAAGGTGATTGGTCTATCGTTATGACTGATTTTGTAGCATCTCAGAATGCGGCCAATTTGCTATACAATATGGTAGAGTACAAAGGGGAACCAGAGGCTCTTGAATACTTGTATAGTTTGAAGCCTCATGTGGTTCAACATGCTAAATTTTTGTCTACTCCAATACGCTTAACTGCGCTAGGGGAAACAAATATTGGTATTGGTAACTTGTCTGATGCGGCGCAATATAGTCATCATGGGTATCCAATTAAGATCATTTATCCTAAAGATGGTACGTCTTATTATGTGACTGGTGCTGCTGTTTTAAAAAATTCAAAACATAAAGCAGATAGTGTAGAGTTTATTAATTGGTTACTATCTTCTAAAACGGCGAAATATATGGTAGAAAAGAATTTTACCTATATATTTACTAATCCTGAGATGGATGAGCCAAAAGATTCTATAGGGCATGATTTAGTGTTATGGCCTGTGAATGGTGGCTATACCCTAGAAGGTAAAAAGTTATTGTTAAATCATTGGGTTAGCCAGGTACGATTCCGTAAGGACTAAGTCAGCTGTATAAATCCAAGAAATAAAAAAAGAATCTAGTGACGAAAGGATATGGAATGGGGAAAAAATTAGGATATGTTAGCCTAGGTTGTGCTAAAAACTTAGTAGATACAGAGGTAATGTTAGGATTATTGAGAGATAATGGCTATTCAATTACAGAAGACTTAAGCGAAGCAGATCTTATCGTTGTAAATACCTGTACTTTTATTGAAAAAGCTAAGGCTGAGTCTATTAATACCATCCTTGAGGTTGCTCAATATAAGGAAGATGGTGCTTGTAAGGGCCTTATCGTAGCAGGTTGTCTTAGCCAACAATATCAGGATGAATTATTCCAAGAAATTCCTGAAATTGATGCATTAATCGGTACCGGTGCATGGGATCAAGTTATGGTAGCCGTTGATGCTATTGAGCACGGCAATCGTAGTTGTATAATGGAAAATATTACGAATATCTATGATGAGCGCATGCCTCGTATTCAAACAACACCTCGTTATAGTGCATATGTTAAAATTGCGGAAGGCTGTAATAACGGGTGTACATTCTGTATTATTCCAAAGGTACGCGGTGCATTCCGTAGTCGGACTATCGAGTCTATCAAGGTTGAAGTGGAACGATTGGCAGCGACAGGGGTTAAGGAAGTTGTCCTTATCGCTCAAGATACCACAAGTTATGGCATCGACCTTAATAATGGTAAACCATTGTTGACTACATTGTTAAAAGAATTAACAACTGTAGAGGGCATAGAATGGATTCGCATGCTATACCTATATCCGACATTCTTCTCTGATGAATTGTTAGATATTATAGTTAATGAGCCAAAGCTTTGTAAATATGTAGATATTCCATTGCAACATGTTAATAACGATATCTTGAAACAAATGAATCGTCGAGACGATCGCAATGATATTGAGCGTTTGCTTAAGAAAATTAGAAATGCGCCGACTCATATTACATTGCGCACCTCTATCATCGTTGGATTTCCTGGTGAAACAGATGAACAATTTGAGGAACTTTGTGACTTTGTAAAAGAAATCAAATTTGATAACATGGGCGTATTTACATATTCTCAAGAGGCTGGCACACCAGCGGGTGCTCGTGAAGACCAAATACCAGAAGCGGTCAAAGAAGAGCGTTATCACGTTCTTATGTCCATCCAAGCTGCTATCTCTGAAGAGAACAATCGCGATTTAGAAGGTACCATTGATTATGCGATGGTAGAGGAAATCGAAGAAGGCGAGAATAACACATTGCTTGCAAAAGGTCGATTGAAATCTCAAGCACCTGATGTAGATGGTAATATGTACATTGAAGACTGCGGTGAAGACATTCAACCTGGTGATATTCTTAAGGTACAAGTAGAGCAAGGCTTTGCTTATGATGTAGTAGCTACAGTTGTAGAATAATACACAGTTCGATATATTCGATTGTGGAGGTGATCTGATGATTGTAGAACTTATCTCTACAGGTTCAGAATTATTGCTAGGTGATACAGTAAATACGAATGTATCATGGCTGGCACAAGAGTTGAATAAACTAGGATATACCATTGCCCATCAATCAGTGGTAGGTGATAATCCGAAACGAATGGCTGAAGTCTTTCAGCTCGCTAGTACAAGGGCTGATATCGTTATTAGTACTGGTGGGTTAGGACCTACGCAGGGCGATATTACACGTAATGTACTTGCCGATTCAATTGGTAGACCTATTGTGTTTAATCAAGAGGCCATGAATGAGCTTGAAAGGTTCTTTAAAAGTGTAAACCGTACTATACCTGATGCGAGTCGGCGAGAGGCACAATTACCAGAAGGGGCGAAAGTATTATATAACCCTGTTGGAGTTGCACCAGGTGTCGTCGTTGAAGATGGTGACACTACATACATACTTCTACCTGGACCTCCTGGAGAAATGAAGGGAATGTTTCAAGAGAGCGTAGTTCCTTATTTAAATGGTCGATTTGGTTCTCAAGGGGTTGTTACATCTTATCGTTATGGTGTATATGATATTCGTGAAATTGATTTAGAAAGCACATTGATGGATCTCATTAAGAAGCAATCTAATCCGACCATAGCTTTGCTCATTAAAAAGGGCTACATTGAGGTTCGCATCACTGCTAAGGCTGAAACCTTAGAAGCGGCGCAAGAACTATTAAATCCTTGGGATGCTATCATACGAGAGCGTTTAGGTTCTCGCGTAGGACGCGACTTAACGATTTCTATGGAGGAAACACTAGGCCGTACCTTGCTAGAGGAACACAGCACTATTAGTACTGCTGAATCTTGTACATCGGGATTAGTTGGTAAACTACTGACTAATGTCAGTGGCAGTAGTGAGTACTATAAGGGCGGTGTTATCTCGTATAGCAATGATGTGAAACATCGTGTTTTAGGTGTACCACAAGATATGCTAGATGCGTATGGTGCTGTTAGTGAGCAAGTGGCTAAGGCTATGGCAGAGGGGGCACGAATTGTTGGTCAAACAACATATGCTGTTTCTACGACAGGCATAGCTGGTCCTGGAGGCGGTACGCTAGAAAAGCCTGTTGGTCTTGTTTGGTTTGGTGTTACTGGTCCACATGGTACGGTAGCCCATAAAGCTAATTTAATTGGCAATCGAGAAGATATTAGACAAAGTGCAGCAGAGCTAGCACTTTACTATGTTTATACTTATATAACAGAAAAGGGGAAATAAAATAATGGCTGTAGATGGTAGACAAGCAGCGTTGGATAACGCATTAAAACAAATTGAAAAAGATTTTGGTAAAGGTGCTATTATGCGTCTTGGTGAGGCGGCAGATCGCATGAATGTAGAGGTGATTTCCTCTGGTTCTCTAGCTATCGATATTGCTGTTGGTGTAGGTGGTTTCCCTCGTGGTCGTGTAATTGAAATCTATGGTCCAGAATCTTCTGGTAAAACAACAGTAGCTCTTCACGCGGTAGCAGAAGCTCAAAAACAAGGTGGCATTGCAGCATTTATTGATGCGGAGCATGCGATGGATCCTGTATATGCTCGCAATTTGGGTGTAGATATCAATAATTTGTTGATTTCTCAACCAGATAATGGTGAACAAGCTCTTGAAATTACAGAAGCTCTTGTTCGCAGTGGTGCAGTAGATATTGTTGTAGTTGACTCCGTAGCAGCATTGGTACCTAAAGCGGAAATTGATGGTGAAATGGGTGACGCTCATGTAGGTTTACAAGCTCGTTTGATGAGTAAAGCCTTGCGTAAATTGACTGGTATCATCAGTAAATCCAAAACAGTTGTTATCTTCATCAACCAATTGCGTGAAAAAGTTGGTGTTATGTTTGGTAATCCTGAAACAACAACTGGTGGTCGTGCGTTGAAATTCTATTCTTCTGTGCGTCTTGATGTTCGTAAAGGGGAATTGATCAAAGCAAATAATGAAAATGTTGGTGCTCGCACAAAAGTCAAAGTTGTTAAAAATAAGGTGGCACCTCCATTTAAGACCGCTGAATTTGATTTGATGTATGGCGAAGGTATTTCTAAAACTGGCACACTTATTGATATTGGTACAAATATGGAAATTATTAATAAATCTGGTGCTTGGTATTCTTATAATGGGGAACGTATGGGCCAAGGTAAAGAAGCGGCTAAACAATACTTGCTAGACAATCCACAAATAGCTGATGAAATCGATCGCATTATTCGTGATACATTAGCTGTTGGTACTGAAGAAATCGATGTAATTGGTGAAGAAGTAACTGAAGAAGTATAATCATGAGTGACGAAACGATGCAAGCTGCTATGGATCAAGCGTATCGCTTCCTAGCTCAACGATTTCTTAGTTCCTATGAACTGACACAAAAAATGAGACGTAAACAAATCGAGGACCCAATCATTGAGCGGGTCCTTGAACGCCTTAGAGACTATGATTACATCAATGATGAACGCTTATCTGAGCAAGTATTGACGTACTTGATGAAAGAACAAAAATACGGTGCGTATATGATTAAGCAAAAGATGAAGCTGCGAGGTCTTACAGTGCCTCAAGAAATCTCTAATTATGATGAAGTGAAAGCCGCTTATCGCGTAGTGGAAAAAAAGTTTGGTTCCATTCTCAATGAAGAACACACTCCTCGTGTAAAAGTATTTAATTTTCTCAAATATAGAGGATTTTCAACGAGTACTATCCAAGTTGTATGCAATGATTTTTATGAATAGATAGCGCTTTTTAAGAGGCCTTACTAGGCTTGTAAAATCTTGACAGAAAGGGCTTTCAAGTCTAAAATTAATAATAGCCTTATTTATTTATATGATGATATGGCTAAATGATAATTTAATGCATGAAGGGCATAAAAAGGAGCATGAAAGCTCAATTTTGAGAATTTAAGAGGAGGTGAGACTGATTTTAGAGTATAGTCTAATTGCAGTGGTAATGGTACTGATTGGACTAGGGGTAGGCTATTTTTTAAGAAAAAATATTGCTGAAGGAAAACTGAATCAAGCTGAGCAAGAGGCTGCACGCATCATTGCAAATGGTGAACGCACAGCTGAGTCTAAAAAGAAAGAAGCTTTATTAGAAGCGAAAGAAGAAATTCATAAGCTCCGTTCTGATGTAGAACGAGAAAATAAAGATCGCCGTTCTGAACTTCAACGTATGGAACGTCGTATTCTTCAAAAAGAAGAATCTTTGGATAAAAAATTAGACAATATTGA
>OKWI01000257.1_pt1 | contig 13112 bp, 10 predicted proteins | sample 1607141 | NCBI WGS metagenome assembly OKWI01 (sample SAMN07501048, study PRJEB24779) | human gut metagenome | reverse complement strand
CACTATTATTAATGCGTGGTGCTCCTGCTAGTGGTAAGTCTCAGTGGATTCGTGACAACAATCTTGAGGCTTACACCCTTGAAGCCGATCATTTCTGTATGCTTTTACGTAGCCCTTCCCTTGGTGAGAACGGCTGGTATATTTCACAAGAGGATAATGGTCCAGCATGGAAGCTCCTACTAGATTGTTTAGAAAAACGAATGAGCAATGGCGACTTTGTTGTCTTAGATGCTACTCACACTACCTCTAAAGCTATTAATGCTTACAAAGAATTGCTTAACAAATATAAATATACTGTATATTACTATGAACCAGATACATCCTTAGAGGATTGCTTGGCCCGTAATGCGGCTCGCGTCGATTACAAACGAGTGCCAGAGCAAGTCATTCATCGTATGTACAAAATGATTAAAACAAGTACATTACCAAAGTTTTGTAAAAAAATTAACTCTATTGATGAAATCAACAATTACTTTACGGTTAATCTAACAAATAGATATGATCGAGTGCGTGTTATCGGTGATATTCACGGTTGCTACACCGCATTACAACAAGCTATTACACCGTGGGATGAAAAAACATTATACATCTTCTGCGGTGACTATTTAGAACGCGGTATTGAAAACAAAGAAATGATGTACGAAATGATGCGTCTCAGCGCATTCCCTAATACAATTATGTTAGAAGGCAATCACGAGCGACATATTGCAAACTTTGCATTTCATACAAATTTAGATCGTTCTAAACGCTTTATGAAAGATGTGGTAGCACCTATCGTAAAGGATATGACGAAAAAAGAAGTGGAATCACTTCAACGAGAACTGCGACTCTTTTATAAATCACTTCGTCAATGTTATCCTTTTAGCTTTCATAGCAAAAAATATTTAGTTTCCCATGGTGGTATCTCCTATGTGCCTAATATGACCTTCATAGCTACCTCAACCTTTATTAATGGGTTTGGCGCTTACGAAACAAATATCGCTAATATCTATGATACTAATTACGAGCAAAACATGTGTCAGGACTTCATTCAAATTCACGGTCATCGTGGTGTTCCAGATGGAAAGTACTCCTTCTGTTTGGAAGGAGAAGTTGAGTTTGGTGGAGAACTAAAATACATTGATATTACAGCTAATACTTTCACCAAAAATGGAATTAAAAACGATGTATATGATAAAGATTATATGCGCCATGAATTCCAAAATATGACACAACATGTCATCTTCACACAAAATGAAGATATTAATATTATTGGCAATTCAAAATTAGTAAAAGTAAAACAATGTTTCCCTAACCTATATTCCTTGAACTTTACCTCTCGTGTATTTCATAAACGATTATGGAATGAAAGTACAGTACAAGCTCGTGGATTATTTGTGGATCGAATTACAGGAGATGTGAAATTACGTAGTTATAATAAATTCTTTAATCTTGGTGAGCGCCCAGAAACAGAGTTAGATAATCTAGCTAATACTCTCTCCTTTCCAGTTGAAATTAGAACGAAAGAAAATGGTTACCTTGCCATTCTTGGCGTTATCAACGAAGAATTAGTATTTGCCTCTAAATCTACAACAGAGGGTATACATGTGGATTTATTTAAAAACCTCTTCCATAGATTGCCTGAAGGCTTACAAGCAGAAATCAAAGATTTATTAGCACGTAATAATTGTTCTATGATATTTGAAGTCATTAGCCAAGAGGATACTCATATCATTAAATACGACCAAGACCATCTCTATGTACTCGATATGATTCAAAATACTCTAGACGTAAATGGTAAGCATATAGATGTCCCATTCTCTAGAGAAAAATTAGCTGAACTTTATACGATTTTACAAAAATATGACACTGACTTGATTTCCATTGTTAAAACAGTTCAACAAGTTTCTACCATGGATGGAACTCCAAGGCATTATAAATAAGGAACTAAATTCATTCCATGAATCTGAAGGCTTTGTATTAGTCGATAGCAATGGTTTTATGACTAAATTCAAAGGTCCTTATTATAATACGTGGAAGCACAGACGAAATCGCATTCTAGAGCCATATCAAAAATTTGGTAAAATTCCATATGGAAACTGTAAAAATGAAGATGACACTAAATTTGCAGACTTCCTTGGTTCATTAGATTATGATGTGGTATGTAAGTCTACCATACTTGATATTAAAGATATGATGGAAAATCAAGGCTTGCTATAATTAAATAAACTCATCCTGTTTTAAGGATAAAAGCAAAAGGGACTGCAACTAGAATGTGGTAAAACCACATTCTGTTACAGCCCCTTTTTATATTAGCTTTTCATTAAACTTAACACTAGAACTCCATCACACCTGTAGTAGTAATTCTAATTTCTGGAATTACAGTTAATGCAAGGAAACTCAAATTAATAAAAGGATCTAGGCCTTTCGGCACGCCCATACCGTAAGCAATATCTTTCATCTTAGCCACTTTTGCATCTACTTCTTCGTGAGGTCGATTTGTGATTAAGCCCATTACTTCAAGAGCTAGTTCCTCTACTACTTTGCCTTCACTAGCAATGACATATCCGCCGCCAATTTCGCGAATACGCTCAATAGCAACCATCATATCTGCATCGTTGTCGCCAACAACAATCAGATTATGTGAATCATGTGCAAAGGATGACGCAATAGCACCATTTTTTAAATTGAAGCCTTTCAAAATACCGACACCATTTCTACCAGATGCTTTATACCGCTCGATACAAGTAATTTTATTGTACTCAGCATTAGGCTTGAACAGTCCATTTTCAACAGGAACCTCTTCAACAGTTTTTTGTGTAACTATTTGCCCAGGTACGATATTAATAATCGCTTGTGGACCTTCAATAGAAACATCTAATTTTTCCTTTGTGAAAGTACCTATATTAATCGTATGGAGTAATTCAGATGGTACAACCTTCTCTTCTCTCATAAGAACGCGTTCAATCAGCTTTCCTTTATAAAACACTTCGTGAATATCTACGCGTTGCTCATCATTGAGGATTACAAGATTAGCACTATAGCCGGGAGCAATAGCACCTAAATCTTTTAATCCGTAACATGCTGCCGGATGAGTGGAGGCCATTTTATAAGCTTGGATTGGTGTCAGTCCCAATTCAATCGAACGACGAATATTATAGCTAATATGGCCTTCTGAACGAATATCCTCAATATGCTTATCATCTGTACAGAAACCATAACGCTCCGTATTTCCTTGCTCTTCTACAAGCCCTTTCACAATGGAGTCTAGATTATGAGCCGCACTGCCCTCACGAATCCATACATAAATCCCATTTTTAACTTGCTCTTTTGCTTCTTCGTAGGAAATACATTCGTGATTTGTAGTAATGCCTGCCAAACGATAGCTTGCTAGTTGCTCTGGTGAAAGTCCAATAATATGTCCATCCATAATTGTATCTTTAAAGTAATCTAACTTTTTCATCATGTAAGGATCACTATTGATAACACTATAACAGTCCATGACTTCACCTAATCCTAAGATACGTAGATTAGCTTGTAGCTTATGTAACATATCGCCATCTAAAATAGCGCCATTATCTTCACCTGGTACAGCAGGCACACAGGATGGAGCCATAACATATACATCACCTTGAGCCGACGCAGTTTCATTGATCATGTACTCAACACCGGCAATACCCGCTACATTACCGGCTTCATGAGGGTCTACAATAAATCCTAACGTTCCCACTTGAGAGGCCTCAAATACGAGTTCTTTCGGATTCACCAAGGTGGATTCCAGATGGAGATGGCTGTCTATAAATCCGGGCACAATATATTTACCGCTGTAATCATATTCTATTTCACCTGTATATGTTCCTACACCTATAATCGTGTCATCATGAATCGCAATATCCGCTTTTACCCATTCATCGGTGAATACATTTAAAACAGATGCCCCCTTCAATACGACAGGAGCCTTATCCAACCCCTGTGCTTGTCGAGAAATTTTTGCATTAAATTGTATCATATAAGGATCCTCCTTACATATAGGTTTCTTTCAAAATGAAAATGAGCGCCAAGAAATACATGACACCGGAAACATCTCGATATTTCCTAGTCAAAACCTTAATCAATACATAACTGATGAGACCCCATTCGATCCCCACACCTATGGAGTAAGCAAATGGCATCATGATAATGGTTAAAAATGCCGGTAGTCCTTCCGAAATATCACCGAAATCGATGTCCTTAACGGATGCCATCATAAATAGACCTACCACGATGAGTACCGGCGCTGTAGCCGCCACAGGAATAACCATGAGTAACGGTGCCAGGAATAAAGATGCTATAAAGAGTCCCGCAATGGTTAAAGCAGTCAAGCCCGTGCGGCCGCCCTCTGCGATACCCGCTGCCGATTCAACAGCTACGATATGAGGAGATGTACCTAGTGCGCTACCAATGATAGTACCTAATGCAGATACTTTCATACAAGAGCTTTGTACGCCCAACTGTTTATCTTGAGGCACCTCAGCTTGATTTGTAAGACCAATCAATACGCCCACTACATTAAATAAATTAACGAACAAGAACGTAAAGGCCACAAATACCATATCTACAGATAAAAGTTCGCTCATATCATAATGAAACCAAATCGGTGCCAACGATGGTGGCATAGAAAATATCGTCGACGGCAACTTTGTAATCCCACAGAAGAACCCAACAACCGCAGCAATGATAACGGCTAGAAATATTCCTCCTTTTACATTGCGTCCCGTAAAAACGGCGATTAATATGATTCCCAAAATGGATATCAAGCTAGATGGTGCCTGTAAGTCCCCAATGCTCACAATAGTAGCAGGATTGCTGACGATAAGCCCAGCACTACTAAGACCAATGAGAGCGATAAACAAGCCGATACCCGCTGTTACAGCCAATTTAATTGTATGAGGTATGGCATTAAACAGATATTCTTTTAACGGTGTAACTGCGATTAGTAAAAATGCTAAACCTGCGATTAATTGAGTCGTTAACGCAAAGGCAAAGCTATGTCCCATTTGGACCACAATAGTGTAAGCAAAAAATGCATTGATACCCATACCGGATAAGCCGGCGAATGGCATATTGCTATACAAAGCTAGCAATAATGTCATAATGATAGCACTAACAGCCGTTGCCGTGAATACGGCGCCTACATCCATACCGGCAGCGCCAAGAATAGCAGGATTTACAGCTAATACATAAGAAACGCAAAGAAATGTAGTGGCTCCCGCAAATAACTCTCTCGATACGGATGAGCCTCGTTCTGATATTTTGAATACTTTGTCCCATACACTACCTTGAACTTGTTCTCTCATAATAATTCCTCCTCTCGTACTTACAATCATGGGCGTATTCTCCTATACTTATATATTTCCACATATAAGTAAGAATTTCCTGTTCTTTATTAAAATCTACTCTATAAAAAAATACCGCAGTATGTATTTAACTCAATTAAAGTAAATATATACTGCGGTATTTCGCATATGTAATCATTTATAAAATCAATAATGTAAATCTATTCAACTCTAAATAAATATAAATTCTAGATTTATCCCTTCAGGGAATCTAAAAATGAAGTCCCAATCCCCCATTGTTTCAATCCAAAGTTTTGCAATATGGTTTCCCCTATATCTGCAAAACTATGTCTATCTCCTAAAACTACTGAACAATTCATACTTGGACTATAAGCTAGCAAAGGCACCATTTCTCTCGTATGATCTGTACCTTTCCAAGTCGGATCATTCCCATGATCTGCGGTGATAAGAAGTAAATCATCATCCTTAAGCAAGTCCAACAAACCACCTAATTGGTAATCAAAGTCTTCAATAGCACGCTTATACCCTTCTACATTACGCCGATGACCGTACAGACTATCAAATTCAACAAGGTTGACCATCATGAACCCCCGTGCAAAGCTTTGGCCCAATAGATAAGGAACTACGTTCATACCATGCGCGTTAGACTTTGTCGGATATGATGCATCCCAGCCAACATGAGCATAAATATCGCCGATTTTGCCAACTGCCACTGTTGGAATATTTGCGTCTTGTAACTCTTGTTGCACCATTTTCTTTTCAGGCATGCGACTGTAATCATGACGATTTGAGGTACGTACAAAATGACCTGGTGTACCAATAAAAGGCCGAGCTATAATACGCCCCACATAATAATCACCGACACATACCTTATCGCGTGTAATTTGACACATGCGATACAAATCTTCTAAGGGAATGATATCCTCATGCGCAGCAATTTGAAAAACCGAATCCGCCGATGTATAAACGATTGGCTTACCAGTTCTTATATGTTCTTCTCCGAGGCGTTCAATAATTTCTGTTCCAGATGCTACCTCATTACCAAGAAATCCATAACCCGTTTCTTTTGTGAAAGCATCCATCAGTTCCTTCGGAAATCCATCATAAAATGTCGGAAATGGTACCGTTACAGGATTCCCCATCATCTCCCAATGTCCGCTTGTCGTATCTTTACCGGTACTCATTTCCGCCATACGACCATAAGCGCCAATTACAGGCTCATCAAACGCTGAAATATCGGCAATATTAGCTAAACCTAGAGATTTTAAATTTGGGCAGCGAATAGGTCCTGCTACAGCTTCGATATGTCCCAATGTATTCGAACCTTCATCGCCAAATTTAATCGCATCAGCTGCATATCCTACGCCGACACTGTCCATTACTAGTAGAATAATTCGATTATACATATGTACTCCTAAATCTATATGAGATTAGTTACTCATATAATGTAAAAATACTTTGTAACATATTACAGTTAAAATCATCAATATGAATTAATAAAATACATAATATATTGAGAGATAAAATTTCTAAAACTTACTTAAGATATGGCATAGCAAGCATAAGGGCCGCCAAAGATTTGCTATCCTTAATAGTCTCATTCTTGATAGCCTCCAATAGTTCTGACAATGTGTAGTATTCTAGCTCCACATATTCATCAGGATCCCAATTGGTTTCCCCCATGGTAAGATCCTTTGCAAGATATAAATGTAATACTTCATTGCAGAAACCAGGACTCGTAGCAATTGTCCCTAACGAAATCCATTGAGCTGCACGATAGCCGGTTTCCTCAGCAAGCTCCCGTTTAGCACAAACAATCGGTTCTTCATTTGGATCTAATTTTCCTGCTGGTACCTCCAATAGCGTCTGTTGCAAAGCATATCTAAATTGACGTTCCATAACAATCTTATTATCCCCTGTGACTGCCACAATCGCTGTAGCACCTGGATGATGCACAACCTCACGCCATGCATCCTTTCCGTTCACATCGGCTATATCATAGGTAACTTGAATCAACTTACCATTAAATTTCATTTCGCTGGATTTCTGAATTTCCTTACTAATTGCCATATATACCTCTAATCTTCTATTCTATGTAAAAACCCGAGCATTCTTATACGTTGTAAAATTTCCTCTAAATACACTTTATTAGGAACAATAAAATCAATATTATCCCGCGTATGACGCTGAACTGTAATATTGTCATCCATAATAGCAAGAATCTTTTCTCTTGTTGTAGGCTCCACCATTTGCTTTATTACAAAGAGAAATCCATTATCTATATCTTGTTGTACTTTATTGTACATGTCTCCTATACCAATATAGGAGCTGCCTTCTTTTTCTACTATAGTAGAAATAAAATCTATAAAACGTTGAGGTATATACACCTTATTATCTTCGAAAGCAACTCTTTCATATGGTTCGGCGTACATATCGAGATTATCTACAATAATCAAATATAGTAAACGAGAATAAACTCTGTCCATTTCGATAGTATAACCAGGCAACTTTCTATGTATATGATCTACTATATCCTGAATAGTAAATATATCACCCCGATCCATAACCTCTTTAATAGCAATATGAATACTATCCGTCATATTGGAAGGAATACCTGTATTAACAACGCTGCAATAATATAATTTTGATAATACATCTATACTAACTCGTTCATTACGAACAATTTTTTTAGTATGTTTATTTTTCGTTAACAGGGACATTCTAAACTGCGTATCATAAATGTAATCATAATATTGCTCTTTTGCAATATAATCATCATTTGCCAATTGAGCTATATTATCGTAAATATCCTCCGGTAACCAACTTATGAAAGATCGTGAAAGAAATACATCCCCTATATATGCACAACCTTGGTCATTGGCACGTTTTATAAATTCATGTACATATACAGGATCATTAAAAGGCTCTAAATATTCATGGGCCACATAATAATCGTTAGAGCTTAACACATTTTGGATATTATCAATTTTATAGCTCGCTTTTTGACTTATCCGATTATCCATCCCCATCGTATCAGCTACAAGTTTCAATATATTCTTCGTATATAAAGTCCGTTCCATCAACGGTAGCTCTAACTCTTTTTGCTCTGCATATTGCATGATTTCTCGATACTGCTCTAATCGTTTCCATCCAGGATAGGTATTATACGATACATAAGCTACACCGTTATCAGATAAATTCTTATTACAGATAGATAGAATTTTATCTTTTACCACATCTGGAACCCAGGACCAAATACCATGTACAATAATATAGTCAAAAATACCGAACGATTCATCAATATCCAGAATATCCTTCTCAATCAAATGTATATTGGTAAGTCCCATCGACGCAATCAGTTCATTTCCCATCTTAATCTGGGAAGACGATAAATCGATGCCCGTAAAAGATGCTTCAGGATAATATAAAGCTTGGGAAATAATATTTCCACCAAACGAACATCCGAGCTCAAGGACACGAGCCTTTTTTAAAGATACAGGATTTAATCCAAATAACAAAGCTCGCGCTGCTAATGTGTTCAATGAGGTCGCCCCAAAAGGTTGAGAAATATATACTACATCTTCATAACTCTTTTTAAGAACCTTATTCTCATCCAATACGTGCATGGTATTTTGTGTAGTCTCAATGTCATTCCCCGTAACTGATGTACCTACGTTCTTATTTTGTTTAGACTCCTGTTTCATAAAGCCTCCCGAATTTTCTACTAACTATAATAATTATTATATAGTATTATGTAAAAGAATTACAGCTAAAGTGATTATTTGACACACAAAAACCGCCCAACAAAGTTGAGCGGTTTTTACTATTTTATACAAAACCATATATTATTTACATAGTCCCGGTGCTTCCAATGCCACCAGTTCTTACACCTGTAGCATCATCATCGTTTGTAATAAGGTATTTAGAGAATATACCTTGAGCAACGCGTTCCCCTTTATCAAGGGTAACTATTTCTTTGCCAAAGTTTAGAAGGGCAATCATAATATGACCTTCATTGTCCTCATTATTGTAGTAATCACTATCGATAATACCTGTGCTATTCACAAGTGCCAGATGACGTTTAATAGCCATACTAGAACGAATATGAATGGCAAGGTATTCATCGTATGCCATGAAAGCTTTAATACCTGTCGGAACGAGCACTACTTGGCCTGGTTCTAATGTAACAGCTTCAGCACATTCAATATCATAACCTGCGCTTTCAGTTGTTTTACGTGTTGGTAAGTTGATATCTTGTTCTTCAAAAGCAGAAACTACTTCAAAGCCACGAATATCCATGTAACACCTCTTATTTTAAACAATCCTTACGAGACAAGTTGATACGGCCTTGTTTATCGATTTCGATAACTTTTACCATAATCTCATCCCCTACATTTACTACATCTTCTACATTTTCAATGCGTTCTTTCGCAAGTTTGGAAATATGTACAAGACCTTCCTTACCTGGTAATACTTCTACAAATGCGCCAAAAGCCATTAGACGAGTTACTTTACCAAGATATACTTCACCTACTTCAACCTCTTTAGTAAGGTTTGTAATAATTTCTTGAGCTTTCGCAGCCCCTTCTTGTTCTACAGAAGCGATAAATACTGTACCATCATCTTCAATGTCAATTTTAGCGCCTGTTTCTTCGATGATACTGCGGATTACTTTACCGCCAGAACCGATTACGTCACGGATCTTATCAGGATCAATTTTCATTGTAATAATACGTGGAGCGTATTGAGACATTTCTTGACGTGGTTCAGCAATTGTATCAAGCATGATACCCATGATATGCATGCGGCCTTTGTGAGCTTGTTCTAATGCTTCTTGAAGGATTTCACGGGATAATCCGGAAATCTTGATATCCATTTGAATTGCTGTTACGCCTTTAGCTGTACCAGCAACTTTAAAGTCCATATCTCCAAGAGCATCTTCCATGCCTTGAATATCAGTTAAAATTGTATAGTGTTCCCCTTGAGTTACAAGACCCATAGCGATACCAGCTACAGGTGCTTTAATAGGTACACCAGCATCCATCAAAGATAATGTAGAACCACATACGGAAGCCATGGAGCTAGAACCATTAGATTCCAATACTTCAGATACTAAACGCAAAGCATATGGGAAATCCTCTTCACTCGGAATCACAGGTACCAATGCGCGTTCGGCCAACGCACCATGACCAATTTCACGACGCCCAGGGCCACGGGAAGAACGAGTTTCCCCTACAGAGAAGGACGGGAAATTATAATGATGGATATAACGTTTTTCAGTTTCAACACCAAGACCATCGATGGTTTGTTTTTCGGATAAAGGCGCTACTGTTGTGACATTCAACACTTGAGTTTGACCACGTGTAAACAAGCCAGAGCCATGTGTACGTGGTAATACGCCTGTACGGCAAGAGATTGGACGAACTTCATCAAGTTGACGGCCATCTGGACGGATTTTTTCAACAGTAATCATATGACGCACGATTTCTTTTGTCATTGCATCAAATGCTTTATTTACATCAGCCAAGTTATCTGGGTAGATTTCTTCAAAGTGAGCTAACACATCTGCACGTACTTCATTTTCTTGTGCATCACGTTGTTGCTTATCTGCACAACGAACTGCAGCATCAAGTTTATCATGACCATAGGCACGAACTGCATCACTAATTTCAGCAGGAACATCTTTACATTCAAATACGCGTTTTTCCTTACCTACTTTTGCAGTCATATCTTCTTGGAATGCTACGATCTTTTTGATTTCTTCGTGAGCTGCCATGATAACTTCAAGAATGATATCTTCCGGTACTTCTTCAGCGCCACCTTCAACCATGAGAATAGCATCTTTAGTACCAGCTACAACGATATTAAGATCTGTTTCTTCTAATTGTGATTTCGTTGGATTTACAACAAATTCACCATTGATACGTCCCATACGAACGCCTGCAATAGGGCCATTCCAAGGAACATCAGAAATAGACAATGCCGCAGAAGCACCAATCATACCACAAATGGCTGGATCACAATCTTGGTCCACAGACATAACTGTTGCTACTACGTGTACTTCGTTACGTACACCTTTATTAAATAATGGACGAATAGGACGGTCAATCAAACGGCTATTCAAGATTGCAGACTCAGGTGGACGCGCTTCACGTTTAATGAACCCCCCTGGTAAACGACCAACCGCATACATTTTTTCTTCATAGTCTACTGTAAGTGGGAAGAAGTCGATATCCTTCGCCTCTTTAGAGCCTGTAGCAGTAACAAGTACACGAGTATCGCCATAGCCAACCATTACAGCACCGCCAGCTTGTTTTGCAAGTTCCCCAGTCTCAATCGTAAACGTACGACCAGCTAGGTCCATTTGGAATTGTTCCATTCCTATTCCTCCTAAAAATCTTCTTATATGTATACCTTCTAATTATATATCAATTAAAGCTAAATAGCCAATTCAAAATAAAAAAGCCGTCCTTTAGGACGGCTAATTTTATTATTTACGAAGACCAAGGCGTTCGATAAGAGAACGATAACGTTCGATATCTTTACGACGAAGGTAGTCAAGCATGTTACGGCGTTGACCAACCAATTTCAACAAACCACGACGGGAATGATGGTCTTTTTTGTGCTCTTTCAAGTGCTCAGTTAAGAATTGAATGCGACTTGTTAAAATCGCAACTTGTACTTCTGGAGAACCAGTGTCACCTTCATGAGTAGCGTATTCTTTAATTACTGCTAATTTAGCTTCTGTAGTTAACATTAATGTTACCTCCTAAAAAAATTATAATCCCGATAAGCTTAAGTAACCGTTGGAGAATCGAATACTTCGCTTACGATATGTCTTACGACCTAATTTAGTATACAGTATCTGCCCTATCTTGTAAAGCAAAAATACAGTAATTGAACAAAAGATAGATTAGAACTTTCTTCTATTATTTAGCACCTAGCACCATGCGGTCGCTCAGTGCATTTTCACCAGCTACCTCGAACTTTTGAAGTAAGTCCGCAACAGTTAATTGTTTCTTTTCTTCCCCTTTTACATCATAGATGATTCGACCAGCATCCATCATGATGAGGCGATTACCAAATCGCAATGCATCACGCATATTATGGGTAATCATAAGAGTTGTTAGATTATGTTCTGCAACGAGTTTATCTGTCAGTTGCAATACATTTTCTGCAGTTTTAGGGTCAAGTGCCGCCGTATGCTCATCTAGCAATAAGAGTTCTGGACGAAGCATGGTAGCCATTAACAATGTAATAGATTGACGTTGACCACCAGATAGTAAGCCCATACGAGCAGATAAACGATCTTCAAGGCCTAAGCCTAATAATGCAAGACGTTCCTTGAAAAATGCTTGTTCACTATCTTTGAAAGCCCATTTAAGACCTAAGCTTTTACCACGGCGCATAGCAAGAATCAAGTTTTCCTCGATTTGCATATTACCAGCAGTACCAACCATCGGGTCTTGGAATACACGACCAATGTATTTAGCACGTTTGTATTCTGGCATTTTTGTCACATCAATCTCATTAATTGTAATGGATCCTTCATCTACTGGAAATACACCAGCAATGGAGTTTAATAAAGTACTTTTACCAGCACCATTACCACCAATGACAGTACAAAAATCACCCTCTTCTAGACGAAGATTAATGCCTTGTAATGCAGTCTTTTCATTAATTGTGCCCTTAAAGAAGGTTTTTACCATATTTTTTACTTCTAACATAGTGTCCTCCTTAACGAGCCAACCATTTTGCTTTCAATGTAGGTAAGGAAAGCGCGATGGCAACAAGAAT
>OKWI01000248.1_pt1 | contig 13661 bp, 10 predicted proteins | sample 1607141 | NCBI WGS metagenome assembly OKWI01 (sample SAMN07501048, study PRJEB24779) | human gut metagenome | reverse complement strand
CATGAAGTGCTGGTGAAATATCTAAATGGTGACCCGGACCAACCGATTGTGGTAGGGCGTACCTATCACAGTACCACAGAACCCCCTTACGAGCTTCCCAAACATAAAACCCGCATGACGATAAAATCCAAAACCCATAAAGGCAATGGTTTTAACGAATTGCGTTTTGAAGATGAAATGGGACGTGAAGAAGTCTTTATTCATGCAGAGAAAGACCTTAATCATATTGTGAAACATGATGAAACGACTCAAGTGGGGCATGACCGCACGGAGCAAGTGGGCCGCAATGAAACTATCCATATAGGCAATGACCGAATGGAAAGGGTTGGACAAGATGAAGACTTGACTATCAATCGAGACCAAATACGCAGTATTGGACGTAATCGAATCACGAAAATAGAAAAAGACGATATTCTGAATGTGAATAATAACCGTCGAGTCAATGTCCATGCTGATAGCCTCATCAAAGTCGGACAAGACCCTGCCGGTGAAATCGTGTTAAACCAAGAAGGGATTACGCTGATTGGGAATGTGTATGTTGAGGGACCACTTACGGAAGATGCGGGAGCGGCTGATGGGGTAAGTCCGTTTGAAACCCAGCCTAATGGCTCACAACCGGTAGATATTCAAGATTTAATTATTTCATAGTTCATTACAAACAATAAGAAGAATAAAGGAAGTTTTCATTATGCCAGAGCAAAAAAAGAAAGTGACATCAGATACCACTAAAGTTGAAAGTCCAAAAATACCTAATGTCGCTTACCCATTGAAACCGAGAAGCAATACCACGAATCTCTCTCAACAATACTTTAATCATCTTGCAGGAGATGAAAGTGCGCGCTTTTTATTTAATAATAGCGGTCTTTGGCATCAAGGCATTCATTTACGGGCCTCAAAATTTCCGAGCAGTGAATTTGAGAATAACAAGATTTGTGCGATAGCTGATGGCAAATTGATAGCTTATAAAGTGGATAGTGAATATAAATCCGATAATGAATCTGAATCATCAAAAGAAAGTGCGGTATATTCTACGGGCTTTTTTTTACTGAAGCATGAAGTGGCTTATCCGAAAGACAATGTACTAACGTTTTATTCGCTTTACCGTCATACAGCCAAATTAAGCGATTACAAAAGTGGAATAGAAGAGATTGTAGGGAGTACCAAATCGTCAGATAATAAGATAGTTATCCGAGATGCAAAAAATCAACCTCTTAATCCACGTGTGGAGTTGAAGAATGGCGTGACGATTGGGGTCAAACGACATACGCAGACGCAAGATAAGTTTGATGAATTACTTTGGTATAGAGAGACCAAGGACAATAAAACGGTTGAGCATAAACCTAAGTCTGGTGAGCATTGGCGCATTTTTCATCAGTCCTATGAAGAGATGCAAAGTGAGCAAATCAAAGGTCTTCCACTGCTAAGCAAGCATAAGATAGATACCCAAGCTGATATTGAAGTAAAGCTGGATAAACCTATTGAGATTAAAGCGGGTGAAGAACTGGGTTTAATGGGGGAGTATAACCAAATAGGTGAAAGTGGCGAGAAGCTATTGCATCTTGAAGTGTTTACCTATGACAACATTGAGCAATTTAAAGCGAAGGCGGAAGCAGCTTATAAACAAGACCGAGAAAAGAAAGGGATAAAAGACAATTTTCTGTATGTGGCAAGAGGCAGTCAGCTTTACAGCGTGCTAAAGGACGAAGTCGTTGAACTGGAGAAAAGCAAAGTTGAAATCATGGTGCCGTTAGCGGATGTAGCGAAGCAGACCGTGAAGAAGAAAACGGATAAGACGGGCAAGGATTATTACAACGTACAACCGTATCTGTATAGTTTGCCACAAAAGAATAAAGAGGGTGGGATTTATGTGGATAGTAGCCATTTAACACATGGTTTATTGTTTCCTGGTATGAATATTTTTAATCAATCCGGAAATGGGCTTTGTATATTCAAACATCCTCTTCATCAAAACATAGACCCGAAAAGTGATTTAACGACAGAGCAGAAAAATGAATTAGACCCGATGTTTAAATCGATTATGGACGAATTGGATTTAGAGAAGGATAAAAACGCGGCGGTCTCATTTGAAGCAGGTAAGCTGAAGGATTTATTATTAAGCCAGGTGCAACAAAGAAGGTTGACGGGAATCGTTGTCAAACATGATAGCGAATGGAAGAAGACAAGGGCGGCAGATTTTAGTCAAACTTGTGGTGTTTATCGAGCAAACGGAAAAGAAGATACCGCTAAGAGAATAGAGAAACGGGTGGAAGACTTATCGATAAAGTTAGAGGTGGATGGATTTAACACGGATAAGCAGGCGTATTATCTGCATCCGTTGGGGGTGATTGGGTGGTTGGCTGTTTCCGTTGGAGAGTTTGATTGGTTTGAAACGCCGTTAGTTAAGTTGATTTTATCTAAAGAATCGAAGGGATCTTTTAATGCTTATAATATAACAGGATGGAAAGATGGTATAAGAATACCTGCTAATAATAGAATTTTTGAGAGTAGTTTCGAACCTAGAACATATCATCTTGAGAAGATGACAATTGCTCAAATTAAACATGAGCAAGTGACATATGTAGGTAAAGAAGGGCGGCATTTATTTGCCGTTGGAATTGTACAAATTATCCCATCAACTTTAGATATGTTTTTAGAGTGGATTAAAAAATATAAAGCCATTGATGAGAACACTCAATTATTTGATAGGGATTTTCAAAGATTAACTCCGCTATTTTTCTGGGAGAAAAAAGTCCCAGTTATATCTCAATACTTTAGAAGTAATGAATTAGATTCTGAGTTAAATAATAAAATGTTAAGTAAAGTAGCATATGCGATATCTCAAGAGTGGGCATCAGCAGGAGTCCCTGTAGGTGAGTTAACTGTAACTAAAAAAAGGTCAAATGGGGGAAACACAACTTTCCATGACCGAAATAAAATGAATAAAGCTCATTATCCAGCAGAAAAAACAATTGAAGCCCTGATTAATACAAAGAAAATGATTGAAGCTGCTGGAGGATATGATGAAGTTAGAAGAATGACACTGGAAAAATTCTGAGGTTAATATGAAATATTTAATATTTATTTTACTTTTATTAAAAGTATCAATTTCTAATGCATCTATATGCTTTTCTGCTGAAGAATATAGTAATATATCTTCAGAGCTAGAAAGGCTGAATAAATTTTATGATTATGTTCCATCTATAATTAAATGCCCAGATAACTCTGAATTAGGAGGGTTAGTATGTAGTAATTTAGAATTAGAGAACGCAGTATTATTGTTAACAAAAGCAAGTGTTTATGCATATGAAAATGCCACTCATACACCACAAAACTTTGAAAATGAAGAATATAAGCATTTATTAAATAATGCTATTAAAGAAGACTATAATAAGTCAAAATCAGTAGCTATGAGAAAGTTGTGCTATTTAATAAAATCAGATCTTAATAGTTATTTAGGGAGCTATTTTAAATTTAAACCGAATGTTTATGAGTCGATTCTGAGCAAAAAAAATAAAAATGGAATAATCATCAACTCTTGGGGAATGACAAGCATGATCTATTTAGGAAATTCTTGTGATGCTATTATTGGTAGTTCTGATGAAAAAGGGATATGGTATAACGATGGCGATCAATTTGTGATTGCTCAACCTGATAAAGATGGAAAATTTAAAGAAAAATATCGATTTAATCATGATGATAATGTAGCCCAATTGAATTGTCAAAAACCAACAAATTAGTCTTATTTAAATGGTATTTTATAAAAAGTGCGGTTAATTTTTTCAGTGTTTATAAAATAATGTGAAAATAGACCGCACTTTTTTATTGGTTTTATAGACTGAAAACTTTCTTAAATATAAATCTATCTATTTAGATAAGCAGATAGAGATTAGAACGACGAAGCATTTGAATTATCACAAACCCAAGTTGAAATCATGGTGCCGTTAGGGGATGTGGCGAAGCAGACCGTGAAGAAGAATTATACAATTAGGAGGATTTATGAAAAAATTTTTAATAGCTCTTTGTTCTATAATTTTATTAACTGCAGCTAATAAAAATTGTGATGATATAGAATGTCATAAAAATAATATTGAAGAATATAAAAAAGAGTTAAATAAATCATTCCAAGAGTTAGTTAGAGTGGATGAAAATAAGCTTGTGGTAGATTCTTTTAAAGAGTCTCAGATGTTATGGAATAAATTTATAAAAGAAGACTGTAAGTTTATGAACTCGTCAATGTCTTTTACTCAAGGGGATGGATATATAATTGTTTATTATGAATGTTTAGAAGATTATTATAATATAAGAATAAAGCAGATTAATAAGATAATTAATGATGTAAAGTAATATGATAAAAAATATATTATTAGGTATTATATTGATTTCTTATCCATTTTTTATTCAGGCAAAGAGTTGTTTTACTATTAATGATATATCTGTTCGTCTAGATGATAACTCTACTTCTGATGGTGATTTTTCTAAATTTAAAATTTATCATAATGATAAAGTATTATTTTTCTATGAAGCTCTTGAAGTAGATCACAATATAAATAATGTAGAATATTCTGACTTAGATTTTGATGGAGAGAAAGAAATTATTTTAAGAGTTGATAATGATCCTTCTCATGATGTTGAGTATGCAGTATTGAAATTAAAATGTGATAAATTAGAAATGCATCCTTTATTTCCAGAAGTGAAAAGTTATGAGCTTCTGGACAATAAAAAAATAAAAGTATACTACAAGGATGGATACTCTATAAAAGAGAAAATATATTGTTTTCAATCTATTGGGTATTTATGTGAGGAAAAATATATTATTAGAAATAATTATGAGCTTAGAAAGTTATATTCATCAAATGGGAAGGTAAGCTCGGTGGGTATTTACTACAATCAGAATGAAATATTACCAAGTATAAGAGAAAAGTCATATCTTTATTACGATTTAAATAAAAGAAGTAATATGTATTTAGTTAAAGGTGATAAAGTTAATATTTTAGATGAAAAAGTTCTCTTGATGGACAGAGTTAGTATTTTATTAATTACAAAGGAAAAAAAGAAATCAACATGTGGATTAAAGCTGATTCAGTTGATTTAAATTAAATAACTTGTTAACCGCACGTTTGTAACGTGCGGTTATTTTTTTACTGACATAATAGGTTTAAGTCGATTATTAGAGATAATAATATACAAGAATGTCCTAATTTGAATTTATCTAAGCCTATAGGAGTGTATAAATTCTCTACTAGTGGTATTAAAAACACAAAATATGGCACAGGTCTACAAAAGAAATTTGAAGGTTATGATGATTAAAATTATTTTTATTATTGCTTTGTTAATATCTTATTATGCTGAGGCTACATCTAGCATGAATGGACTGCAAAAATTTAGTGGTGATATGGAGTCTAAAATTTCTTGTAGTCAATCTGATTCAATGAGCTATCAATGTGAGTTAAAATTAGGTAGTAATTACTACAATACTATACATATAAAAGATAATAATGAATGTGGGGAATTTAGTATCGTCCCTATATCAAAAGATAAAATATCTATAGAGTGTGGATTTGATGGCATTTCTAATATATATACCTATAAATTGATAGATGATAATCTACTTTTGGATAAGTATGAATATTATTATTTGGGTAGTGGACCATCAGAAGTTGATGAGTTTATAATCGATAATCTTGTAAGTTTTAGACGAAATATTTCTACAGATATTTCTGATAATGGAAATAGAATGTTTTCTCTTGGATATGTTAATAAAAAATCTTATTTGTATAATGAAAACTATAATAAGACTGATATGTATTTGGTTAAAGGGGATAAGGTATTGATACTTGATGTTAAAAAGGATTCTAAAAACAATAAGTGGTATAAAATATTCTTTCCAGGAAAGAAGAGTATAATTAAATGGATGAGATCTTATAATATTAGCTATTTAAGTGTAAATAGTGAGTTTTTAACAAGATAGAGGTTAATGTTCTAAGCATATAGTAAACCTGTTTTTCAACTTCTAAAGTGTGGTTTGTTTTATATAAAATGAATCGTACTTTTCCTGTATAGTTATTCTATTTTTAGCGAATTATAGACTTGGTTTTATGCAATATTGCCCCATTTCATGGGGCTTATAGTATTAAATGAGAAAATATGATTAATTTATTAATGGCATGGTTTAAGTCGAAAGGAATCGATTTGTTTAACAATAATAAATATACGGTGGTAATTTTTCTGTCATTTTTTTCATCTAGTTTAGTTTTTTCTCTTGAGCCAGAAGACTTGCTTGTTTCAGATGCATTATCTAAGCCTTGCTTGTCTGGAAGCGTGCAAGAAGAAGATTTAATGTCTTGTGTAAGTAAGGGGTATATGCTGGCTCAGAAAAGTTAAATTTTAACTATAAAGTATCAATCCAACAAGAAAATCAAAAGATAAGAGAGTATCTAATTTCGTCTCAAAAAAATGGAATATATTAAAATTTAAGCAATGTTATCCTGAACTTGAAAATGGTCAGGAGGGGAAGGTAAATTTTATTGATTGTGCAACTAAAGCCATTAATGAGAGAAATGATTTGCTAGAGTCGGTTTTTTTATGTGATTTCAATAAGAGAGCTTGTCCGTTTAAAGGTGATGATATTATTAAGCTATTAAGTGATAGATAAAGTACATAGAGGATAGAAATAAAAAATCTTAAAATAGTATGAAATTATGTGTAATCTATTTTAAGTTTTCACTAATTTATACTGTTTTTGGGTATGAGCTGGCATTTCTGAAAGCTAGTTAGGGCTAAGTTCTAGTGACTATGAAAGCAGTAAGAGAAGGGGAATACATAGATAGTATAATTACGGTGATTAATTAATAGTTTAGCTTTTAACACTAAAATCCCTATAATATTTGTCCTCTAACCAAGGAGAATTCCATGCCACATGAAAATCTAATCTATGCCGTCAATGCTCACCAACTCTCCAATAACGAACAAGAAGATATTATTATCCTAATTTATGCCGCCAGTGCCGAAATCGCCAAAAATCACATTACAGTTTACCAACAACAGAACCAAATTCGATTACAGTATTCTTTTCTTCCCCTCCCCCTTAATACCTATTTTCAACGCCACGCCGATGAAACATTGATTGCGCAATTAAAAACAACAGCGCAAGAGTTATCGGAACAGCATCCGGTTATCATTTTCAATCCTAACCAATATCGAGAAAATGAAAAAAGCACAACAGCCTGTTTAACTAAAACCGAATTCCCGCTAAGACGAGAAGATGAACGTACGCCTTTCTTATTTCAACCTATTCCGGACACCATTAAGCCTTATCTATGGCTGGAAGATAATTCCGCCGGCCAATGTTATGCCATCATTAATGCCGAAGTGAGCTTTTGGTTTCCACAGCGTTTTGAGTTGGATGATATTCATTACGCTTGTTTATTTAAAGGTGAAGAGGGAGAAAAGAGAAAAAAGACTGCGCCTTATTTGTTGCACTTACCGGAAAATCACTCTTTTGTTGAAGAACTGTGCAGTGAAAGCCCGAAAGGAAAAGAGCAAGAAGACGGGTTTCAGCAATGGAATAAGCCGTTTGGCTTTTTCTTTCGCTCTCATGCCAAATTTGATGAGCTGTTACACCATTTCAGAAAATTTATCTACATGCCAACCTATGACGGACGCTTGCTCTATTTTCGCTTTTATGACCCGACAGTATTGGAAGACTATTTTGACCGTTTAATGTATTACCCTAAAAAGCTCGCAACGTTTTGGGGCGGCGGGTTAATAGACTCAATTAGTTTACCTAAAGGCCATCATGTTGTGCATTATGCGCCAACAATGGAGTTTGCTAAAATAACACCAGCTAAGAAGCAGTTTGATAGGTTTGAGATGAACGTCATTGTCGATGAAAGAAATGCTTCTCTGCTAACAGATTTAGTCAATGAACTGCTAGAAACCACACCTATTCTAAACGATTACTATGAAAGAGAGACCATTGAAAAAGTCGTTCAACATTGTTATCGTCTTTGCAAAACTCATGCTTTGTATCAAACTATTGATATTGGCCTGCTAACCTTGCTAAGTTTAGCCTATGGTAATGTGATTGACAGATTAGATCCAGAAAAGAAAATTAATCAAATTTTACAAAGTGACATCACTGAACAAAAAAAACGATACCTTATAAAACAACGGATAAGCGTTCTAGAAAATAAAAATATTATCCGTAATAAATTGGGAGCAAATTTACATGGCTAATACCACTACACAACCATTCTATCATCAATTCGAAGAAGCCCACCGTTCTGAATCAACCAAGATGGGCACTGCAGCTTGTCGTACTAATATCATTATTCATCATAAAGATACACTTGATCGTCCTTTACCTGCAGGAATTATGGTCAAAGTTTATGACCAAGATGGTGGGGTTTCTTACGGTGAAATTGATAAAAATGGAGATAGTCACCATTTGAGCGTAAAGTGCGGTCTGATTTCCTGGCAATTAATGAGAGGTCCTGATACCGCACCAAAATACGACCGTCATAAAAAAGACGGCAGACAGCTTACTGATAAAGATGAACAAGCATTTTTTAATGATTCAGACGGCTATGTACTTATCAAAGCAAATGATGAAAAAACTAAAGACCCGCGATTACAACTTGCTAAACCACTAAAAGTGTTTGTTTCGGTAAATGCAAAAGAAGTGAAGGCAATCTATCTTCCCCCACCGATTTTATTGAATTTGCGTTTTCGTCAAAATAGTGAGACGAGATTATCTACAAAACAACTTGAACAGATTAAAAAGGATGGTAACACCGCTACTTTGTTTATTCATGGCTACAATGTTTCACTTGGACATATTGGAAAATTTCCACAATCGGAAGATTTTGGCGAGCTTCCAGAATATTCAAACTTACCACCCTCCGATCAGGTTCAGCGACCTTATTTGCATTATGATAACAAGGCGATTGGTCAATTGGCGACAAATACACTCCTTGAGCAAGCGAAAGAGGATGACAATATTTATGTTAAGCACATTTATGATGAGGTAGATTTAAAAGTTAATGGTCATAAAGCTTTAGGTTGGTTTCCACATGTTGAATATTATTTGAATTTAGCTGCATCTGGTAAATTAAATTATGATGATCCTTTTACTGATTGGGATAAATATCACCGAATTATTGGAGTGACTTGGTCTGGTAGCGTTGATCCTTCCATGGTGTTTTTCAGAGCGGAAATGTATGCTAACGAAGCAGGGCGAGAGCTCGCAAAGGTATTGATAGAGTTATTTAATGAAGGCATTAAAGTTAATATTATTACTCATTCATTAGGTGCCCGAGTTGCATTAAGTGCATTGAATATTTTAGGTGATTTTGACGGGGCCTATAATGAGAAAATTGATAATCTGATTATGTGGGAAGCCGCTGTCGCTGATAATGCAATCACTGACACATATACTCGCGTGAAAAATCCGGTGGCAATGGAACTATTTCCTTATGCACATAAAACAGTGAAATATCTTCGCGTATTGTATTCACAAGAAGATGGAGTGTTGGATGGTGATAGTCGTGGTGGAGATAAGGAATATACCGGTTTAATTGGTGGAGCTTATCCGATGAAATATTCCTCTCTAGCAAACACCACTGGAGCCTTAAAAGATTATTACTATAAGTTAAATTTAATTGGTGAGTATTATGAAAATATAGAACAACTCCGACGGAACGTCCTAATACATCGGGGAAGCCTAAACCAGGACGACATTGCGGAATATAACAATATAGAAAACACAGTGAAAGGACGGGAAATAAAACAGAAGATTGAAAAATTACTGATGGAAGAAGCCAATGATGTATCCTCTGATTTAAAGAAGCCATTAAACTATTTGAAACCTTGGAGCCATTATCGTCGTTTTCGTCCTGATGATGAGTATTTTAAACATATTGTTGATGTGCTGACTTACCAGGTATTTAACAATTGGACGATTTATATAAAAAATATGTGGGTGCGTCCTGCGTTGGGGCATCAAGGAAATCGTTTGTCTGTTGAAGGTATTGGGTATAAAAATAAAAAATTAACAGAACTTCAAAAAGAGGAAGGGTTTGATCAATTTATTAATGGCAATACCAGTAGTGAAGAAGATAAAGAAGACAAAAAATTCAATTTCTTTGATCAGAGTAATTATTTTATTTCGCACTCGGCAATGCGGGAGTGGGAGTGGAAGGCATTGGATACCCAAAAGGTTTTTCCTGATATCTACAAAGAAAGCTATAAAAATCAAATTATGGATAGATGGATAAAGGCTAATTCAAACTTTGGGAGATATAAAAAATGATTACTAAGTTAAAATTAAGAGTTATTGTATTAGCTGTTATTCTATGCGTTATTTTATTTGCTATATATAAATATTTCAGCACTGCACCGGTACTTTCGTTAAGTGTTTCAACCGACGGGCGTTATGTCATTAGTGCTCATGCTACGGAAGATGCCGATAGACATAAACCTATTGGTCAGTTGGTGTTATGGGATATTGAGAAAAAGGAAAAGACAATACTTGCCCGAAATGCCAACGCGTTTAGTGCCTTTTTTATTCCTGATAGCCATGAGTTTATGTGGCAGGATAATAAAAATATTGTGCATATTCAAAATGTAGAAGGAAAAGAAATAGAAAATTTCCCACACTTTCAAGTGAAAACGCATATTATGTCAGCAGATAAACAATTTTATCTTTCCTCTAATATGGAAGATAACGGGCAGCTTTATAAAGGGTATGGAAAAGATTTAGTACCAGTTTATACCGATGGAAGTTTCCCTTTCCCATTAACTTTATCAATGAGTAAAGATTATTTTTTATCTGCAACAGCAGCTTGTTCAGTTGGCAATTCTCCTGTTGCGGAAACTAACCTAACAGAAAATCCAATTAATCCTAACAGTAGTAAAAAAGGAAGTTATGATGAAATTACTTTATGGAATAGGCATACTTTAAAGCCTGTCGCTAAATTGAATGGAAATTGTGGAAAAACTACCGGTTTAATAAGTCCTAATGGTGATTGGGTTGTGACAGGAGGTGAAAATATTAGGAATTATATGTGGGAAATTCATAACATTATGAATAGACAACGCCTATCATTAAAGTTTGATAATATTCCCGAAAAATTGAAAGAAAAACAAATTACGAAAATCAGTGTTATTGCTTATGCTTTTGTTACAGATACAGAATTTGTTGCACTGAGACAAAGTGGTAATTATGACGGTTATGGCGATGAAATTGCTGCTGTCTATACTGTAGGTGAACCTCAAATTAAAGGCTATGTAGAAATCGGCAACGACCCGAGTATTTCAACAAATTACTATCAGAGAAACCTCAGCGTTTCCTCTTCTCCGAAAGCTCATATCCTCGTCACCGGGCAAGCCACCGGCGGTGGAATTAATGTGTATAAATATCATCCTGAGAAAATGGAGTTAGAGAAAATCTGGGTGGCAGATTAAATGTTAAAAGTGCGGCTAGCATTTCGAATGTTTTTTAACCGTACTTTCCTTAATGGTATAATTCACTCCATATAATATTTTTATGTGATACTCCGAAGGTTAGAGTGATGATTAAAGTTATTGTTGGTATATTCCTTGTTTTAGTTATATTTTTAGTTGGAGCGTTGATATCAGGGGATATTATTGTCTTTTTTGCGTGGTGGCTTTTACCAGCTTATGCAGTTCTTCTGATCATCTATTTTGCTTTATATGCGGTTATAGGAGTAATAACTGATAAGCCATTAACAACTAAAATAAAACTTCTGTTAATTATTCCAACCATAAGCATTCCTTGGGGATATACTAAATGGACAGAATATCGAGATGCCCAAAGCGTGCAAGAACAAAAGATACAACGTGAACACGAACTAGTTGAAGCCTTAACAGATCTTCCGCCCAATGCAGAGATTGGGGAATATGACTATACGCTTTATGCCAAAACCGATAACTTAAAAGACGAACATGGTAATCAACCTACTTTTAAATGGGGAAACTTTGAGCTGACTTCTTTCAAAGCTCCCATAAACTATGATCAGGTTGATGTGATAAGTCTAACTCAGCCAAAAGAATTGCCTCATGGCATAAAATGTACACATGAACTAGGCTTTAAAAGGAAAATGCAAGAAGATGTAGAAAAAGGCCTACCTGCTGAAGAATTTGAGTTTGCTGAATGTAAAGTAGCAGAATTCTCCTTGATGCTAAATCAGCAGCAGATTCAGCTTAAAGATTTTATGCTTTATTACAATTCGGGGCTTCCGATCTATAAAGAGAAAATAACCACCAAACTTGCGGACTTAAATAGCTTACCTAATCCTTATTGGACGGCGAGACCTCAAGGATACGCTAGAATTGGAGATGAATGGATTGCCGATGATCTCTTTCTGATTTTAAATCAAGAAGGTAAGCCGATGATTCTTATTGGTTCAGCAAAACATCAGACTGGGTTAAACAACACTAAAATCGATCAATGTGTCATTAAATCCCCCGAATTTGATGTGCTTTTAACCGATCTCCAAAATGAACAAGCAACCTTGCATGTCATTAAGCAGTTTAGTCATGCTTTTGCTGAATCTTGCCCAGAGACAATCAAAACTTCGCTCACTTACTCTGCTAATCCGCGTAAGAAATTACAAACCACTAAAGTAGGTGAAATGAAAGAGCATCCAATCTTAAACATTTTCACGCATTTAGATGATAGTGCGGAGGTAGATTGGTTACCTGAAAATCCATATTTAGAGCAAGTTGTGAGCCGAGAAAAATCGTTTTCTTGGGGAGATGTGAATCTGTTCTCGTTTAGAAGTACACCTTCTGCAGTTTGGGCTCAACTTGCAGACGATAATAAAAAACTCGGCGCTTTCTCGTGTAGAAAAAATAGTAGTGCTTCTTTTATGCATCTTTTAGAACCTGTTGATAATACGCTGGCTTACCATAATTTTGCATTAACTGAGTGTACAAATGCTGAGGGGGCATTATGGCTTGAAAACACCCCAATTCAAGCAACTTTAGGACAGGTAGAATACGTTGATACAGCCAATAAATTACAACATAAAAACGTATCTAATACGTCTATGTTGATATTTACACCAACATATCATGACCAAGCTATTTTAACCCTCAATGGATTTCCATTTTATTTACAGCACGCGCTAACCGATCCGCAAGGGAAAATCATCACATTAGTCGGAAAGATTAGGCCAGTGAATAATCAAGGACCTATCACGTTAGGGAAATGTGTGGATGCTTATTCACAGTTAAAATTGACACATTTTTCAAACAAACAAGTGAATGTTTCTGTTTTTGAACATGAAAATTGGGAAAACCTTCTTCAAGAGAATAAGACACCAGAATGTGAATTGAGACAGATTAGCTACCAAATAGAAATATTAAAATAATAGAATTATATAGTAAAAGTGCGAATTTTTACCGCACTTTTATTAGGAAAATTATTGTTTTTCTGAGAATAAATAACTTCAAGTGTAGGCGATAACTAAAACTTTTGAAACGGAATAGAAGTTCTATTTAATAGTTTGGATAAAATACTTAATTATTAAATGAGATATTGACTATTCGATTAGAATAAATAATGGTGCCCGAAGCCAGACTTGAACTGGCACGCCTCGAAAGGCGAGGGATTTTAAATCCCTTGTGTCTACCGATTC
>OKWI01000247.1_pt1 | contig 13742 bp, 5 predicted proteins | sample 1607141 | NCBI WGS metagenome assembly OKWI01 (sample SAMN07501048, study PRJEB24779) | human gut metagenome | reverse complement strand
AATAAGGTTTATTCTGGCTTTCGCCTTGACCGCATTGAGCGCATTGATGAGATCAATGGTACCGCTTATGAAATGAAGCACGAAAAGTCTGGTGCTCGTTTAATTTATATCGATTCACCAGATTCTAATAAAGTATTCAATATTGCTTTTAGAACAACACCTCATAATAGTACAGGTGTAGCACATATTATGGAGCACTCCGTTCTATGTGGTTCTCGCAAATTCCCATTAAAAGAGCCATTTGTTGAACTTGTAAAAGGTTCTTTAAACACGTTCCTAAACGCTATGACATATCCGGATAAAACAATGTATCCTGTAGCCAGCAAGAACGATAAAGACTTCCATAATTTGATGGACGTATATCTTGATGCTGTATTCTACCCACGTGTTCGTGAAGATGCAGAAATCGTAATGCAAGAGGGTTGGCATTATGAGCTCGAAAATGCAGACGATGAACTTACCTACAAAGGTGTTGTGTTCAATGAGATGAAGGGTGTTTACTCATCTCCTGACTCTGTATTAGAACGCCAAATGATGCGTGAGCTTTTCCCAGATACAACTTATGGTGTTGATTCTGGTGGGGATCCTGATTATATTACAGACTTAACATATGAAGAATTCCAAGAGTTCTACCGTGTTCATTATCATCCATCCAATAGTTATATCTTCTTGTATGGTGATATGAATATTGAAGAACAATTAGCATTCTTGAATGATGAGTACTTAAGTCATTTTGATGCTATTGACGTTCATACGGAGGTAGCTCTACAAGCTCCATTTACAGAAGGTAAAGTAGTGAGCTATCCATATAGCGTAGGTTCTGAGGAGCCAACAGATAATCGTACATTGCATTCCTTTGCTTACGTATTGCCGGATGTAACACCAGAACATAGCTTGGCATTTGAAGTGTTAACACATGCTTTATTAACATCCCCTGCAGCACCTCTTAAACAGGCGTTGGTAAAAGCCGGTATCGGGTCTGACATTAGTGGCTACTATTTAGATAGCATTCGTCAACCTATGTGGACAGTACAAGCTACAGGTTCTAATCTAGATAAACAAGCTGACTTGCAACGTATTGTAGAATCCACATTACAAGAGTTATGTGATAAGGGCTTAGATAAAGAGTTATTAGAGGCTTCTTTAAATAGCATTGAATTTGCTCTTCGTGAAAGCGATTTTGGTGGTCGTCCTATTGGTTTAGCCTATATTATCCGTATGATGGATAATTGGCTATATGATAACGATCCATTGGAATTATTACACTATGAAGAGGCATTAGCAAATATTCGCAAGGGTTTAGCTGGCACATATTTCGAAGATTTAATTCGTCATTCCATCTTGAATAATAACCATAAAGTTCTTGTATCTATTTATCCTGAACGTGGTCTTCAAGAACGTAAAGATGCAGAGGTTAAAGAACATTTAGCTACAGTAAAAGCTAATATGACCTCTGAAGAAATCGAAGCAATTGTAGAGCAAACAAAACGCCTAAAAATTCGTCAAGAAACACCAGATAGCGATGAAGCTCTAGCGTCTATTCCTTTGCTCGAGTTGTCTGATTTAAATCCTAATATTGAAGCCGTAGAACGCCGTGAAAGTAAAATTGGCAATACTACAGTTCACTTTGTTCCTACTTTTACAAAAGGTATCAATTATGTAGGTTTGTACTTTAAATTGAACTGCCTCACTGAGGAAGAACTATTCTACGCTGATATTTTAAGTGATATCCTCGGTCGTATTGATACATCTGAACGCGGTTATGAAGCACTGGCTAAAGATATTAATATGAATTTAGGTGGATTAAGTTCTGATATTACGGCCATTAGTAAAGATGGTAAGCGTGATGAATTTACGCCTCTTATGATTGTACGTGCGAAAGCATTACATTCTAAATTACCTGATTTATGTCGCTTGATTAATGAAGTAGTTCAAAAGGCAGATTATAGCGATGATCAACGTTTGACTGAACTTGTTCAAGAAAGCAAAGCCATTTGGGATAATGAAGCATTCCGCCGTGGTAATTCCATCGTGAGTCAACGCGTTATGGCTCAAGTATCTGCAGTTGGTAAGTTTAGAGATAATGGTAATTTAGGATATTATCAAAAAATTAGTGAACTAGCATCTAATCCTGCAGCATTGCCACTTTTACCAGAGAAATTAGCCGAAGTGGCTCGTAAGATATTCCGCGCTAACAATGTAGATATTATGTTTGTTGGGGAAGAAGGCGAATTAGAAGCCTTTGAAAACCTAATGAAACCATTGGTTGAGACTTGGGATACTACCGAATTGAGTAATGATGTATTACAAATTACTCGTCTTTCCGGCAATGATGGTATCGTTACAGCTGGTAAGGTTCAATACGTAGCTCAAGGTGGTAACTTCATCGATCATGGTTTCAAACATGTTGGTCCAATGAGCGTGTTAGAAACGATTCTACGTTATGAATACCTTTGGATTCGTATTCGTGTACAAGGTGGCGCTTACGGAGCATTTGCTAATTTCTATGATGATGGCAATATGATTTTCTGCAGTTATCGCGATCCTAACTTGTTGGAAACTTTGAATGTATATAAAGAGTTGCCTCAATACCTTCGTGACTTCACATTGACTGACCGTGAAATGCGTAAGTATATTATCGGTACTATGAGTTCTTTAGACTTGCCAAGGACACCTGCATTGCGTGGACCACGTGCAATGGGTATGTACTTCAGCGGTGCTAAATTAGAGGACAAAGTAGAGTTCCGTAAACAAGTAATCGCATGTAAGCCAGAAGATATTGTTGCATTAGCAGATGTGGTAGAACCTGTATTGAATGATAATCATATTTGCACAATGGGTAACGAACAAAAGATTAAAGATACTGGTAATGTGTTTGATAACATTGTGTCTTTAGGATAAATAAGTTTATATCAATAAATGATATAACTTTAGTTTGACATATCTTCGGATGTATAAGTGGCATATTCATAATGGATATGCCACTTGTTTTCTGCTATAGGAGAGTTCTAATGAAAGGTAGATTTGCGCCTAGTCCAACAGGATATATTCATCTTGGTAACGTGTGGATAGCACTTTTATCATATATCTCTACACGCCAACAAAAAGGAACGTATGTTGTACGTATGGAGGATATAGACCTACAACGGTCAAAACGAGAACTAGGGGAAGCTTTACTAGATGATTTAGAATGGCTTGGCTTTGAATGGGATGAAGGTCCTCGTGTAGGTGGTCCAGAAGTATCTTATTGGCAAAGTGAAAGACAAACATATTATGCAGACATATTAGAATATCTCGCATTAGAAAAACTAATTTACCCTTGCTTTTGTAATAGAGCGCGACTACAATCTATAGCTTCTGCACCTCATGTAGGCGAAGTGGTGCATCGTTATGATGGAAAATGTCGACATTTACGTGATTTTGAAATGCAAGAGTTATGTAATAGCAAAGAACCATCCTTGCGCCTTGCTATAGATTCTTGTGATCTTGAGTTTGATGATCGATGGCAAGGTAAGCAGCATATTCATTTGGAAGGTGAACTAGATGATTATGTATTACGTCGTGGTGATGGTATGTACGCATATAATTTGGCAGTCGTATTAGATGATATAGCTATGGGAATAACTGAAGTGATTCGAGGCGATGATTTACTCGATACAACGGGACAGCAATTATATTTGTATAATACATTACAACAATGCTATCCCCATAAGAATATAGTGGTTCCTAAGTATGGTCATGCCCCACTTTTGGTAGATACAGATGGCCATAGACTTTCTAAACGCCAAAAGAGTATTACAATCCGTGAATTACGAGAACAGCAATGGTCAGCATCTAGAATTTTAGGAGAGTTAGCTGTTGCAGGCGGGCTTATAGATGGTGCTAAGTATAGTCATTCACAAATAAGCCTTTCTGATTTAATTCATTTAGACCTATCGGTTCCTAGTTTGAGGCAAAAAACAATTGTCATTGAATGATAATAGATACATTGATTTTAGTTCTGAAATGTTTGCTAAAAGCGTATAATTCTTTAACTATAAAATTCGATACATTATATTGACAAAATTCGATATTTGTTTATAATAGTATATAAGAGGTGGTTGAAATGACAATTCAACAAGCTTTAGATCAAAAGGTGTGGGCCGTTATTGGAGCCACTGATAAAACCGAAAAGTTCGGCTATAAGATTTATAAATGTCTTAAAGATCACGGATATGAAGTATATCCAGTTAATCCTAATGTTGCAGAAGTAGATGGAGACAAATGTTACTCTAGTCTTTCTGCACTTCCTGTTGTACCAGCTGTTGTGGATTTTGTTGTACCAGAATCAGCGGGTTTAGCTGCACTTGATGAATGCAAAGAACTTGGCATTTCAACTGTGTGGTTACAACCAGGAGCGGATAAACCATCTGTTGTTGAAAAAGCACATGCTTTAAACTTGCATGTCATTCAAGATTGTGTATTAGTTCAATTACCGTAGGAGGGTATAATGAGCGAATTAAAAGAATTAAAAACTGCTGAATATCAAGATTTAGTAAATCAAGGTGGCGTAACTGTTATTGATTTCTGGGCTCCATGGTGCGGTTATTGCGTACGTATGATGCCGATCATCGAAGAAATTGCAGGTGAGCTTGAAGGTAAAGCTAACTTTGTAAAAGTAAATGCTGATGAAGAACCAGAATTAGCACGTAATTTACAAGTTGAAGTATTGCCTACATTTGTTATCTTAAAAGATGGCGAAGTAGTAGATCGTAAAATTGGTTTCTTGCCAAAAGGCGATCTTCAAGGTGCTATTGAATCTAAATTCTAATAATCTGAATAATTCTATATAGATAGAGTAAAAAAGACCTCATCAATGTATGTCCAATACATTGATGAGGTTTTTTTCATATTTTCTATAGAAGCAAATAAAAAGTATCGTATAAATATAAAATTAGATTAAAATATAAAATTTCATTTTACATAATTCAATATTATTAATAACTTAGTATTCAAGCGGATTTTTAGGTATTTTTAAATGAGGAAAAAATGAAACATTAGTTTAACTTATTAATTTTTTTATGGAAGTTTAAAATAATATATGGTAGTATTATGTTAAATATTGTGAATATTTAGTGAAAAAGAGTGCAATATTTGATTTATTTCTTCATCGTGGGGTGAGAGCCACAAATGTTGGGAGGGAACTTAATATGAATAAGGTATTCAAAGTTGTTTGGAGTGCAACTAAGCACGCTTACGTCGTAACGTCTGAGTTGGCTAAGTCACATCAAAAATCTGCAACTACAATTGTAGCTGCAGTTATTTTGGCGGCTAGCTTTTCTGGAGGTGTTGCTAATGCATCCAGCCCTGAGGATTGGGCTAGAGCTGATCTTATTGGTAGCCAAAGATGGTTAACACCTGATCAAAATGCTTGGGGTCATATGCAAGATCAACATCAAGTTGATTCACAACAATTAGACCAACAGCAACAGCAACAACAACAGCAGCAACAACAATGGCAACAACAAGAGCCACAGCAACAACAATGGCAACAACAAGTGCCACAACAGCAACAACAGCAACAACAATGGCAACAACAAGTGCCACAACAACAGCAGCAACAACAAATCCCTAAAAAAGGCGGTTCCACTGGTAATACCGTAATTAATAACTACTATACAGTTGTAACTACTGATGTTGAAAATGTTAAGAAAAATACACATAACATTAACGTTGTAAATAAAAAGGTAGATATCAATACTACTAATATTAATACTGTTAATAATAAGGTTGAGAGTGTAAAAACTGACATTAATAAAATCAATGCTAATATTACAAATATCAACGCTAAAGTTGATAAAAATAGCAAAGATATTGAAGGATTAAAAGGCAAAGTCGGCACTCAAATCACTAACATTCAACAAGATATCACAAATATTAACAATAATATTGACGCTAAATTTACTAAAATTAACAACGATATTGATGTAAATATCGATAATAAAATTACTAACATTACAAATAATGTTGTTAATAATGTAAATACTAACATTGATGCTAGTGTAAAAAAACATATTGAAGCTAATAATACCAATATTATTAATCAAGTAAATCAAAATATTAATACTGCAGTTCAAAATAATAACACTACAATTTTGAACAAAGTTGATGAGAAGATTGAAAATAACAACACTACTATTATTAATAATGTTAATAAAGATGTAGATGTTAAGATTAATGATATTAAAACAAATATCAATAATACGAAAAATGAGTTGAATACTAACATTTCTAATGTTAAAAATGAACTCAATCAAAATATCAACAACGTTGATATTAAAGTTAACAACAATAAAAAAGCAATTGATAATTTAACTGTTAATGTTAACAATAATAGTAAATCTATTGCTGATTTAACTGCTAAAGTTGAAAATAACACCCAAAATATTGATGCTAATAATACTTTCATCATGGAAAACCGTAAATTTATCGGTGATAACAAAAAAGCTATCAACGAGAACAAAAAAGCCATCGATGAATTGAAAGGTAAAGTTGGCACAACAATCAATAATATTAACACTACAATTGATAATAAGATTAATGAAAATAACACTAAGATTATCAACGAAGTTAATCACAATGTAGATGTTAAAATCAACGATAGCAAAACTAACATTATTAGTGAAGTTAACAAAACAATTAATTCTAAAATTGAAGCTAACAACACAACTATTATTAATAAAGTAAATAATGATGTTGATACTAAGATCAATGCTGTTAAAACTGATATCACAAATATCAACAATACAGTTAATAATGTAAGTGCAAAAGTTGATTCTAATACTACTAACATTACTAATAACACTACAAATATCAACAAAAATGCGACTGCAATTACTGAATTAAACACTAAAGTTGATAATCAAGGTAAAGTTTTAGTTAATCATGAAGGTCGCATCCAGGAGCTTGAACAAGACAATAAAACTATTAAAACTGATGTAGCTAACACTCAAAATCAAGTTAATATCAATACTAAAGATATTGCTGATTTGAAAGGTAAAGTTGGTCAAAATATTGGTAATGTTCAAGTAGATATTAAAGATATTAAAAACAACATCACTAATATCAACAATAAAGTTGAAGCAAACACAGTTGCAATTAACAAGGTTGATGTAAAAGTTGATGGTGTTAAAGGTGACTTGGATGGCCTTAAAGGTCGTGTTGATCGTCATGACCAACGTTTGGACTACTTGCAAGACAACATTGCAGATAACTCTACACGTATTTCTGTTGTTGAGGATAGTGTGAAAGCTAATACTACAAATATTGTAGATAATAGCAAACGCATCGATGCTAACTCTGCTCGTATTTCCAACAATGAAAAAGCAATTAATGATTTAAAAGGCCATGTTGGTACACAAATCACTAACATCGAAAATACAATTACTAATAAGATCAATGAAAACAACACAGTAATCAACAAAAATATCGATGCTAAGATTGAAGCTAATAATACTACAATTCTTAATAAAGTAGACAATAACATCGATGTTAAGATTAATGCTAATAACATTAAAGTTGATCAAAAAATTGATGGTGTTAAAGGCGATTTAGATGGTCTTACTAAACGCGTTGCTCAAAACGAAAAAGACATCAACGTAGCTGGCACAATTGCTATTGAAAACCGTACACTTATCGGTGCTAATAAAAAAGCTATTGATGAATTAAAAGGTCATGTTGGCAATCAAATCACAAATATCGAAAATACAATTACTAATAAAATCAACGAAAACAATACCGTAATTAATAAAACTATCGATAATAAGATTGAAGCTAACAACACTGTTATCAACCAAAATATTGATAATAAAATCAATAGCAATAACACAACAATCATTAATAAAGTAGATCAAAACATTGACGCTAAAATCAATGCTAATAACACTACAATCATTAACAAAGTTGATAAAAATATTGATGTAAAGATCAATGAAAATAACACTCAAATCAACAATACAATCAACAAAAAAGTTGGCGATGTAAATGTTAAGATTGATGGCGTTAAAGGTGATGTAGCTGGTCTTACTGCACGTGTAGATCGTCATGATCAACGTTTAGATTACTTACAAGGCAACATTGTAGATAACTCTACACGTATTAGTGCTAATGAAGATGCTATCAAAGCATTAAAAGGTCAAGTTGGTACTACAATTAAAAATATCGAAACTACAATTAATAACAAGATTACAGAAAATAATGTAACTATTAATAAAAATATCGATACTAAGATTGAAGCTAACAACACTGTTATCAACCAAAATATTGATAATAAAATCAACAGCAATAATACAACAATCATTAATAAAGTAGATCAAAACATTGATGCTAAAATCAATGCTAATAACACTACAATTCTTAACAAAGTTGATAAAAACATCGATGTAAAAATCAATGAAAATAACAAACAAATCAACAACACAATCAATACTAAGATTGGTGATGTAAATGTTAAGATTGATGGCGTTAAAGGTGACTTGAATGGTCTTAAAGGTGATTTAGATGGCCTTAAAGGTCGTGTAGATCGTCATGACCAACGTTTAGACTACTTACAAGATAATATTGCTGATAACTCTACACGTATCTCTGTAGTTGAAGATGGTGTGAAAGCTAATGCAAAAGATATTAATGTAGTAGGTACAATTGCAATGGAAAACCGTCAATTCATTGGCGATAATAAAGTTGCTATTGCTAACAACACTAAAAACATCAACATCAATGCTAAAGCTATCGATGAGTTAAAAGGTCAAGTAGGTCAATCCTCTACAGTTATCAACGATATTAAGAAACAAATTACTAATATCAACGGTAAAGTAGAAAATAACACTACAAACATTGCTAATAACACAACTAATATTGCTAAAAATACTACAGCAATTAATAACGTAAACGTTAAAGTTGATGCTAATGCAAACGCTATCGTAGATAATAGCAAACGTATTGATGCAACTAATGTAAAAGTAGATGTTAATACTACTAACATTGCTAACAATACAACAGCAATTAACAATGTAAACGTTAAAGTTGATGGTGTTAAAGGCGACTTGAATGGTCTTACTAAACGTGTAGAACAAAACGAAAAAGACATCAACGTAGCTGGTACAATTGCAATTGAAAACCGTAAATTCATTGGCGACAATAAAAAAGCTATCGATGAATTAAAAGGTCAAGTTGGTACTACTATCACTAATATCGAATCTACTATTAATAACAAGATTGAAGCTAACAACACTACAATCCTTAATAAAGTAGATCAAAATATTGATGCTAAGATTACTGCTAATAACACTGTAATTAACCAAAACATTGCTAATGCAATCAATGAAAATAATACAACAATCATTAACAAAGTTGATAAAAACATTGATGTGAAAATCAATGAAAACAATAAGCAAATCAACAACACAATCAATACTAAGATTGGTGATGTTAATGTTAAGATTGATGGCGTTAAAGGTGATGTAGCTGGTCTTACTGCACGTGTAGATCGTCATGATCAACGCTTAGATTACTTACAAGGTAACATTGTAGATAACTCTACACGTATTAGCGCTAATGAAGATGCTATTAAAGCATTAAAGGGCCAAGTTGGTACAACAGTTACTAATGTTGAAAATACAATCAACGCTAAGATTGAAGCAAACAACACAGTAATTAGAAACGATATCAACACTGCAATTACTAATAACAACACTGTTATTAACAATAACATTGCAACTGCAATCAACGAAAACAATAAAACAATCATTAACAAAGTAGATCAAAATATTGATGCTAAGATTGCTGAAAACAATACAGTAATTAACAACACAATTAACAGCAAAGTTAATGAAGTAAATGTTAAGGTTGATGCTAACGCAAAAGCAATTGTTGATAATAGCAAAGCTATTACTGACATTAAAGCTAATGTGACAAATATCAGCAATAAAGTAGATGTTAACACTGCAGATATCAAAGCTATCCGCACAGATGTAACTAACAATACTACTAACATTGCTAATAACACAGCAGCTATTGCTAATGTAAGCAAACAAGTTAAAAATAACACAACTAACATTTCTAACAATGCAACAGCTATTGCAAACATTAGTAAACAAGTTGCTGGTAACACAGCTAACATAACTGATGTAACTGCTAAAGTAAATGCTAATACTGGTCGTATTGAATCTAATACAACTGCTATTAACAACTTAACTGGTAAAGTTGATGCTAACTCTCAAGCTATCGAATCCTTGAAAGGTCAAGTTGGTAAAGGCAATACTACAATTGTTAATGTAGCTCAAAAAGTAGAAAATATTACTCAAAACATTAACGCTCAAAATAGCAACATCCAAGCTAATACTGTAAACATTCAAAATAATACTTCCAATATTAATAACATTAAAGCTAATGTTGTTAACGTTGAAAAGAATGTAAACAATATTAAAGCTGATGTAACAGTAGTAAAAGCTGATATCACAAACATCAATGCTAAAGTTGATCAAAAAATCAATATTGTGAACAACAATATTACTAACGTTAAAAACGATGTGAAGAATATTGATGCTAAAGTTACAAATATTGATAACAAAGTTACAAATATTGATAACAAAGTTACTAATATTAACAATAAAGTAACTAATATTGATACTAAAGTTAATGATATTGACGTAAAAGTTAATAACCAAAATACTGTAATCAACAATATCAAAACTGATGTATCTGGCTTGAAAGATCAAGTTGGCAAAAATACTGAAGCAATTAAGAACTTACAAAATGTAAGCGCTGATGTAAACAAAGTGAAAGAACAAGTTAATGCTAATACTCAAAAAGCAAATGCTAACGAAGAACGCATTAAAAATGTTCAAAGCCAAGTTTCTGTTAATACTGAAGCAATCAAACATAATACTGAAAACATCAATATTAACAAAGCAGCGATCAAACAAAATGCTGAAGCAATTCAAAATACTAATGTAACTGTACAAAAAGTAATCAACAAAGTTGATGAACATAGCAAAGTTATTAACGACGTATCTAAACAAGTTAATACTAATACAACTAATATTGCTAATATCAATAATGTTGTTAACCAAAATACAACTAATATTACAAATGTAACTAACCAAGTTAATACAAACACAAGCAATATTAGCAAAGTAACTAACCAAGTTAATACAAATACTACAAACATCAACACTCTAAATGCTAAAGTAGATACTAATGTTACAAATATTACTAAAGTAGATAATCGTGTAACTGAAGTAGCTAAACAAGTTAATGAAAATGCACAATTAACTAAAGCTGTTGGTACTCTAGCATTAGAAAATCATGAAAAGGTTAGTGTATTAGGTTTACAAGTAAATAAAAATACTCAAGACATTGCTGATGTAAACACTAAAGTTGATGAAAATGTTACATTAACTAAGAACATTGGTGCGATTGCATTAGAAAACAATGAAAAAGTTAATGTATTGGGCTTGCAAGTAAATAAAAATACTCAAGATATCAGTACATTAGCAGAAGCTGCAAATTATAGCTTGAAAGCTTCCAACATTGCATTACAAGATCACGCAACACTTGTTCAACATGATGCACAAATCGCAGAAAACTCTCGCCGCATTAGCAGCGTAGAACGCGATGTTAAAGTTGTAGGTGCTAATGCAGCAGCATTAGCAGCATTGAAACCTATCGAATACCACGAAGGTCAAAAAGCCCAAATTATGGCGGCTGTTGGTACTTACAAAGGTAAAACATCTACTGCATTGGGTGTAGCACATTATGCAAATCCTGATTTATTAATCCATGCTGGTGCCGCTTATGGTGGTGACCATAGCGTAATGGCAAATGCTGGTGTAACAATCGGTATTGGCAATGCTCCTACAGCTCCTAAAGCATCCCCTGCAACTGTAAAAGTTCTTGAGGATCAAGTGGCTGATTTGCAAGCACAAAACAAAGAAATTCGTGAACTTCTTGATAAAGTGATTGCACAACAACCACAACAAGCTCCAAAAGCAGCTGTAAAAACAACTAAATAATATGCCTCCCAACCGATGGGTTACACTATAATCTATCGTAGGTATAGAAACCGCGTAGCAGAAATGCTACGCGGTTTTCTTTTTGTGTGGATTTGTGGTGATTGTATTCCAATATATCGTTTGATTTAAGTGTTACAGAACTTATGGGGATATTGTGGTGGGGATTGGATATAGATAAAACTAAAATTTGGCACCTGGTGGTGGGTAGTGGTTTTTATGATTCGATTATTATTTAATTTCGAACATATGTATCTAAGAAAAGAAGAGAAAAATAGAGATTATGAAAGAAAAATATAAAAAAGTGGGATAAAAATGGATTTTTTATTGTGATTGGTGGGGAATTGTGGTAGAATTTACCATATAGTGGTGGATAAGGAATGGTAAAGGGCGGTGATACGTATGTTCATGGGAGAATATAATCACACCATTGATACAAAAGGGCGGATGATTATACCCGCGAAAATACGTGAACAACTAGGCGAAGTATGCATTGTTACTAAGGGCCTAGATAACTGCTTAGCTATTTACACCGAAGAAGCGTGGAAGAAAATTTCTGCAGCTTTACAATCACAATCCTCCACTAAAGCTAGCGTACGTGCCTTAAAACGTTTTGTTTTTGGTAGTGCCGCTGAGCTTGAATATGATAAACAAGGTCGTGTCCTCATTCCTGTACCACTACGTGAATATGCGAGCCTTGATAAACAGGCCGTTATTGTCGGTGCTGGGGATCACGTTGAAATTTGGAGCCGCGAAAAATATGATTACTATGATGATCAAGTGGCTGAAAGTATGGAAGAATTAGTCGAAGGGCTTGAAGGGATTATGTTATAGGAGGCTATGATGGAATTTAATCATACCAGCGTACTTTTACGCGAAACGGTGGACTCCGTCGTAACTAATCCAAAAGGCATTTATGTGGACTGTACCCTTGGCGGGGCAGGACATGCGCACGCAGTGGGCGAAATGCTTGACCCAGAAGGCATGATAATCGGTTTAGATCAAGATGAAGATGCATTGAGCGTAGCTCGACAGCGTCTATCTGATTTAAAGTGTCAGGTGTTAACGATACCGACAAACTTTTCTAACTTAAAGGAAGCCCTTCAAAATGAGGGCATCTATGAAGTAGATGGTTTTATCTTTGATCTTGGCGTATCAAGTTATCAATTAGATACACCAGAACGTGGCTTTTCATATATGAATGATGGTCCACTTGATATGCGGATGGATAAGGAAGCACCATTAACAGCAGAGGAAGTTGTTAATGAATATGATGCTGAAGCACTATTGCAAATTATCCGTGACTATGGTGAAGAACGATGGGCTAAGCGGATTGTTGAATTCATCGTTAATGCACGTCAAGAAAAACGAATAACCACTACTGGTGAGTTAGTTAGAATTATTAAACAAGCAATACCTGCGAAGGCGCGTCAAGATGGACCGCATCCGGCAAAACGGACGTTCCAAGCCATTCGCATTGAAGTAAATAGAGAATTAGCTATCTTGCATGATAGTTTTGTAGATGCTGTATCCATGTTGAAACCAAAGGGGAAAATTGGGGTTATCACATTTCACTCCTTGGAAGACCGAATTACAAAACAAACTTTCAAAGAGTTGAGTACAGCATGTATATGTCCTCCAGAACTACCGATGTGTGTATGTAACCACAAAGCTGTTGTGAAGGCGAAGAATAAG
>OKWI01000231.1_pt1 | contig 15306 bp, 19 predicted proteins | sample 1607141 | NCBI WGS metagenome assembly OKWI01 (sample SAMN07501048, study PRJEB24779) | human gut metagenome | reverse complement strand
TACCGCATGTCCCAACTCATGGGCTATAGTAAATCTTTGACGCGTAATCGAATCTAGTGGGTTATAGATTATAGTACTATTTTCTTCATCATAAACTCCTGAATCATTCATATCAAAATCACCAAATATTTTAGCTTTCTCAACAGAAATATTACAAATAGAGCATATTTCTTCAATATCAATAAAGTAACCTTTTTCATTATTTAATACAAGTTTTTTAATTTTTTCTTTTTGATCTTCGGTAAACTCATTCAATAAATTCTCATCAATAACGTCTCCATAAGTCATATCAATCACTTTGACACACCTCCATCTATTCATATTAAAAATTCTTAAACTTCAAGTTATCACTGAATAGCAAAATATTGCATTATAATTATTAAATTAAGTCTCCTTTATCTAGTAGTTTATATATAATAATAAATTATTTCTGCAATTTTTACTATATATCGACATACAAAAATGTCAATCCTCTAACGGAATATCATCCACAATCACAGGATGACTAGGATTAGCATTAGATACCTCTTTTACAGTTTTGTCTAGTTCCTCATCATCTCCGTCCCATTCACCAATATTAATGAATATAGGCACATTCCCGTTAATATCATGCTTATCTGTAAATAACTTATGGTATTTCCCCAACATATCACGAGCTTTTAAACGATCACTTGGCTTAATTGGTACCTCTATCAGTTCAACATGTTCATTATAGACTAATTGTACTTTGCCACTTTGTGGATTCTCTTTATATTCTCCACGCTTTACTACAACTTCTTTCGTTTCTGTTTCATCACCGACTGCCGCATTTGTAAGCACATGTAGTAACTCTTTTGCGGTTAATACATTCTCATCTATAATCTTATCTTTTTGTTCTTGTATATATTGCTTGATGTGTGGCTTCTTCAATAACCTACACCCTGTCACATGTGCACTATTTGCGCTATAACCTGCTTTTATGGCACTTTGTGTTACATTAAGTGTTCTTATATACTCATTCACAAAACGCGCTTGTTTTGCCGTTAACTCACTCATTCTATAACCTCCACAATTTTATCTAATAAGGTTTCATACCATAATCTTACAGATTGTTCTGAACACTCTAAGACATTGCTAATATCTTTAAAACTACGTCCTTGTATTAAAGAATCGAAAATATAAAACTCTTTATCATTAGCTACTTGGTCAACAATCATTTCTAAGTGATTCTTTACAATATGATCATCAATGTTATCGTCTGCCATCCATTCATTAGAATTTTCATCACCTATTGAAAAGAATTCATCAGTATTTATATCATCATCTATTAATACATCACTTCTAGTTCGCTCATGATAATCACAAACGAAGCCTTTTATTTGCTGTTTATCCATTGTTACACCACTTTTACATGTGAAGATTGGTGATAAGCATTTACTCGTGCAATCTTGCTATTTTCAATTGCTATATTTCTTTGTTTTTGACGTTCTGAACGTTGTTTAATACTTGCTTGATACAAATCAACCTGTAAGCGTTCAATGACATTGTAGGGCTTATATCGTCCATTTGAACGCATATATTTTACAACTTGCTTCTGCTCTTTTTCTGTATAATGATTTAGTACTGTTTTCAACAACACCATATTACTTATAGATCGATTTTTATAGTTTTGTAATCTTGCCTTTGTTTCAATAATTTTGATAACTAGTTTTTCAATTGGATATGAGACAGACACGATCCCCATTATTTCATCACATGTTGTGGTCGACGCACTCAGATGGTACATACTTTCAATTTGGAATTCACACATCTTAATTTTTTTATTAATAAATGCTGGGTTAAATTGCGTTAATAGTTGATACTCAGATAATTTATTGTCGCCATTACGATAATATAAACAATTCTTCGTTTTAAGCAGTTTCATACGTTCACTCCTATAAAGAGAGCCTACCCAAATTGGATAGGCTATTTTTGATTTAAGCGTTACGGAACACTTCGTTATACTTACTTTGAATGTTAATAATTTCTATATCGCCATCACTATGTTTGATGACTGGTTGCCCGTTATTTTGTAACCCAAACTGTCTTAAAACATTATAGTTATACTCTAATTTTTGATATTCTTCATTATTTCGATATGGATAAATTACCTTTTCTACCAATACATCAAAGTAAGGTTTTAACCTTACATTTTCATCTTCAGTAAGACGACTTTCTATCGCTTTTTTATAGATATTAAGTTCATATACATTAGTGGTTTTAGGATTGGCATTATAAACAAGATTAAATAGTTCTTCTGCATCAATTAAATTTACTTTCGCCTCTATGTCTTGACGTTTCAACATTTCAACTTGTGGATTCTCATATGAAGATTCTTTCTCTTTTTGTTGGATTTCTACTATTTTTTCTTCATGTTCATCTAATAATATTTGTCCTAATTCTTTGAATTTAGATTGTAGGCTCAAAGCCTTATTATCCATTTTATTTTTAATAACATCCGTTTTATAGCCTTGTCTAATTAATGATTTCGTTTCTGTTATTAGATCTTCAAAATCTCCTAACAAATTTCTATAACGTCTATCATTAAAATATACATCCCACGTATCACCCGTGATTGTTGTAGTTGTCATTTATAAGTACCTCTTTCTTTAGTTTTTGTTTTACACTTCAATTCGTTTCAAAGCTTCATAGCGTTTCATACTGCCATCAGCTAATTTCTTAATACTTCTCATCGCTTGTTGCTTTTCTTGTTCTGTCGTAATGATGTAATAACCACGTTCACTAGGTTTATAACTGCATCCGATAGGATAACCATAATCATATACTAATGAATTGATTACTCTTCGTAACCATCGTTCATTGCTTGAATTATATTCATATCCCAATTGATTTAAGATTTTAGTTTTAGTAATATACTTATTGGACGTATTTTTTATCACATTGAAAACTTGCAGGTGTTCGGTGGGTAAATGATACGTCTCTTTTTCTGCGATACTTTGCATTTCTACACCTCTTTCTTTTAATTATTTCATACCTAAATTATACCATTTTTACAGGTCTAAAACAAACTTACATTCGCTTTATAGCGCGTTTTATCAATTGTTTAGCCTATCTCATATAACACTTATAAAATCATGTTTTAAACTTAACGTTAGGCTTTTCACATTAACCTAATATAGAACTTAAGTTCGTCAAAATTATACGAACAAACAGCGAACAAACTTAACTTTTAGGCCTATGCCAAAAACACAAACTTTAGCTTGTATTAGCGTTAACAAAGTTCGCACACCTTGCACAAATCTTGCCATTTTTTCAATTCTCAAAGACTGTATACCTTCCGATTTTAAAAGCTAACACCTTTATATAACCTTATTATTTTCAAAGCCATAAAACAGCTCAATATCAACATTTCACACTTTTTTTAATTTCGCACACCTATCTATTAACTCACTATTGTTGCAACCTTTACATTTTAAAACTTCTATACCTTATACTTTTACATTAGGAGCCACACACCACGTGTGACTCCATATTTAATTACTTATTCAAACTGTAATAAGATGACTTCAACTCAGTTAACTTACGTTCTAAAGCCTTGTAATCCTCTTGTGTCGCATTCTCATCTTGTACAAACTCAGTTACTAATCTCAACCCCTCAACTAACTCTGGTGCTGGTTCATTGATTCCCGTAGCTAACTGATACAACATTTCAATATTCGATATCACATCAGTATTACTTGACTGAATGCCCTCAAGTGTATCTGTATCAAATCCATTTTCTAGGTACTCAAACACATCACTATTATTTGATTCTGCATATGTTTGTAATCCATACATAAAATACTCATCTTCAAATAATTGACTGGCCATCACATCACTAATAGAAAGCTGTTTACCATCATGTAATTCATAACCTACATAATGCCCCTCTATGCTTCTTATAAGCCCCTCAGTGTGCTTAGGTGACGCTAATTCAAACGATTGCCTTACTTTACAATCTTTAATATATACATGACCGAATAACTTGTTGTTCATCACCACATAAACCATATCAAATGGATCATTATATAACTTAAAGCAACATGGTTGTACTTTACTATGTTCTAATAATCCCGTGTAGTACCTTAATAGCGTGCCTGCTCGCGTCTCAAATTCATTTACGATAGTTTCTATGTTCATTTGATTTTCTCCTCTTTATTTATTCTTAACACCATAGGCACCCATGAGAGCACGTCAGTTTGTTGTCCATCTTCTGGATAACAAATAGCTAATGGTAAGTTAGGAACTCTACCATCCAACAAATAACGCATTACAAAACTACCTCTATACACTAAATCAAGTTGTTCACTTTTAACTAATTCAATCAGCGCAAACATTGTAATTTTGTTCCATCCACTCCAAAACACTACATTCTCATCCTTATCGTGTGTGATACTAGTTCTCCCTATATAGTCGTGATTTATTTCTTTAAACAAATCTTCTAACTGATATATCGGTATCTCCTTATATTCTTTTACATAATCGTATATATACTTTTTAAGTTGTTCTTTATCCATGTGTAACCTCCAGCATTAATTTGGTATTTTTTATTTTAAGAGGGACTAGTACCCAGTGAGTCCCAGTGATTCTTTTACTTCGGGTACTATCAAACTCTTATCACTACGTTACTTTATGCAAAAAGTACCCGTTGTACCCGTATTTTATATAATAGGAAATCTGCATTATATAAACTCTCTTACAAAAAACAACTTATTTTAATTAAACACTATTAATAAACATTGGGTACTTCGGGTACTAATGACTTTAGATGCTTGATATTACTGTGTTTATTGAGTACCCGTTATACATTTATTTATGGTTACTCAACGGGTACATGCGGGTACTACTCAATAATTAGAATTAGGATTGTATGAATTGGAAAAATCAAATCCAAATTCTTTTAGTACTTCTTGCCTTATAGCAAATCCCCTATACTTTACCGTTTGATGTTTGACCTGTTTTTGTAACCTGTCTTTTTCACCTTTAATTAAATATCCTTTTTTGTCCCATTGTCCTGTGATGGTTTGCAATTCGTGTGTTAACTTCTCTTTGACTGTTTCACCTAATATACATAAATAATCACGTTTATATATAGCTTTGATGTCACCATTTTTGACTGAACTATAACCATCACCAACGATATTATTTCTATTTGCATCTAAATATTGTAGTATTTCCTCTAAAAGTTGCTTAGGTTTATCAATTGTCTTATTGTTTTTAACCATGCTGTCATAGGCTTGTTCAATAATTTTAAAATGGTCATGTTCAAATCCATCAATATCATTCAAAACCTCACCGGTAACTTGTAGTAACGCAAAGGCACGTCCTAAACGTTGCATGATTTCATTACTACCTTTTTGATTAAAATACCGTTGATAGCTTTCAAAAGCGTTCTTATACACGTCTTTTTTAGACTCATATTGTTTAATAAATGCCAACCCTAACGTTCCATAGTTCTCCCTAAACGACTTGTCTAATGTGGTAAAATCAAAATTATCTGGATATGGTTGATCTTGTAATGTAACTACACGTGCTGATACACCAGCTTTTTCATCAGCCATATTTGCGATAGATGATTCTCCAGTAGAAATTAAAATATTTCGCCATTCTTTTTTAGCGTTTAGCGTTAAATTAATATTACTTCTCGATTTACTTTCACCACTAGAAAAGTTATATGTGGCACTGGTAACAAACTTAGGATGTGTGTTACGTGTATCATCTTTAAACATTGGAAATGAGTTCAAAAATGACGCCATTGATTCAATACTATTTTGAGTAGAACTCCATGTCGTAATAAGGTCACTGGTTCCCCAAACACTTGATACTAAGTTGAGTGTGAATGTTTTACCTGTGGATGTACTACCTGATATTTCTACAATAAAGGGTTGTAATCCAAATTCTCTTAATAAAACTGAGCCTAAAGATGCATACAACATAACCATTACCATTGGTAAATCTTTTATTTGAGCAAACACCTTTTTAGAGTAACCTTGTAGTGTTCCTTTACTTCGAAAAGAGTCTATTAACTTTTGAAACCCTTTATCATTGCTAAACAACTTGACATTGCTGTCTTTCATTACTTCTTGATAAGGATAAATAAAATAACCTTTCACATGCCCCAAACGCGTTGCAACTTTAACATTCAATGGTGGATTATACCGTTTAGATGCATTAATATAATCAACAAGTTTAGTAGATGTCGACGATGTTACATCTAGCTTTTTATTAACCAATTTCAAGAGTTGACGACTATCTGAAATTTCTTCGGCACTCACTGCTATATTTACAGGCGTTTTATTGTCATAGAAAAGCATATTAAAGCTGACTTCGTTACTTTCAATATCTTCAAAGCGTTCAGTGATTTGAGGGATTGTACTTGTGATAAAAACCTTTTTATCTGGCTCGCCTTCTTTTTTACTTGGTATAAGTTGATTTAAGGCAATACCGCATTGATGATGTTCAATTTCATAACCTTTCGGTATAATTTCTTGTAAGGCACTATCTTTTTTATTAATTTTTTCAATTTTATCAAGTACATCACTTTTACCTGTTTCCATACAAAGCTCCTTTCTAATTGTTATAGTGTTTATTTAATATCGATTGAAAAGTAGCGTTGATTTCTTGTTCTTTCATAGGTGGTTTACATGCGAATTGCCCCCATAATAAAGCAAATGAATAAACAATATAATCATTAACGTGACATCTTAATAAATGCCCAACTAAGCTAGCTAGTGCATTGTTACGATTGCCTTCGGTTGTTCCAAAGCATAACTCGCGCCAGTACTCACTATCGCGTCGCGTGTATCCTATGACATTAGGACTACCATTTGATTCTTCATACTCCTTTAACCACTGTTCAAGCATATCAACATCCATAATTGGACAGTCATTCACTCGTTTAATAAATATGTGTCCTTTTTGAATAACTGGTAGCGCAAAACATCTACTTGGCTGATATGAACCTTCATCCACTTTATGACCAATTTTATTTGCTAATACTTTTGTATATTTACGATAATCATCTGCACTTATTCGCTCATTTAGAGGGATATACAAGCGTATTCTAGCTTGTTCAGTTGTATGGCTAAACGATGTGTGCCAATACCATGCAACATTGCTTAAAGCTGAGCTGATTGCTTCATGTAATTGCTTTAAATCATTTATTTCATCGTAATCAAGTACAATCACATCTCTGTATACGACATTAACGTCATTGCGATGCTTTTTGATAATTTCACCATGATCATTTGCACCGTTTTTAATATCACCGTAAACAGCAACACCACGTGCATACTTATAACTTGCTTCTATAGGCACAGACAGTTTGTTAATTAACTTACTCCATTTAGGTTTTGAAAAGCTCTTAAATGAACGTGAGTCTAAACTTTCATAATGTACCACTGAAACATGTGTGTCATATTCTAATTTAATTTCATTCATTTTTTGCACCTCTTAATGAAACAACAGAGCAAAGATGTTATAATAAAAATAGTTATTTTTTATTAATTACTCTGTAATTTTTAATTTCTTTGCGTCATCTGATTCCTCGCCAAAGTTCTCAGATGATGCTTTTTCTATTTCATGAAACTTTTGTATAAGTTCACCGAATTCTTTTAAGTACACCTGTAATAACTCAACTGTATGTTCATTTTGTATACGATGTTCTAAATAGCTAGCAGAAAAATTAATATGTTCCTGTTTTGTTTCTAATTCATTTTTGACAAATTTATCTTCAACAAACCAACCATGTTTGATAGCTACATCATTGATTTTTTCTTTTATCACTTCAATATCACACATCAAATCTTTAATTTCCCAATTCATATTTATTCTCCTTTTTCTAATTGAAAATTATTCTTTAATTCTTGTGCGCACCATTTCATTATCAATTCTAAGTGCTTTTCACGACTGATCTCTGAAACCACTTCAATACCATCAACATATTCCGTGTGTTCATAACTTTCAAAATTATTCATGATACTTAACTCAAGTTGATAAACCACGTGTTCTATTACTTCTTTTTGTTCATTATTCATTTTCTAATCCTCCTGTTAAATTAAATCCATAAGTTGCCATCATGCCGTACACACTAAAAGCGACATACATGTTAGATATTGCTAGTAATAAAATTGTTAAAAACGATGTTAAGGTTACATAAACTAAATACAATTTCATTGTTTTACCTCCTGATAGCTTAGAGTTCTCACGCGTTGCAGGCGTTTCACTTTTTCATTTTTTCAATTACATTTTCGATATCTTGTCGATCATAGCGAATTGTTTTACCAATCTTAACTTTACGAAGTCCCATCATTTCCCACTCGGTTATAACCTTGTGAGTCACGTTGTATTCTTCCATGACTTCTTTTTGAATGAGATATCTCTTACGTGATTGCTCAACTTTTTGTAAAGCTATTTTTTCGGCAATATCAACTATGCTATTAGCTAACTGTTGACTAGCTTGTTCACTAAGAAATGCTTGCATATTATTTCACCTCATTTATTATCCATTTAGTTACCTTTTCATAAGTTGTCCGCTTTACTTTAACAAGCATTTCATTTTCTATAAGCGATAACGTTTTACTTGAAATCCCGATTTCTTTAGATGCTTGTTGCAATGTAATATTTTTTCTTGCTCTTATCTCTCTTAATTTAGAGGATAAATTTTCATCTATACCAAACATTCAGCCACCTCCTACTCACAATATGTGAATATAATAACACTCACATTTTGTGAATGTCAATACTTTAATTCTCATTTTGTGAATTTGATATGGAGATATTACAAAATTTCAGATATAATAACTATGTGAAAGGAGCTATTAAATTGGAAAACAGAATAGCAGAATTGAGAAAAGAAAATAATATGACTCTAAAACAGTTAGCAAAAGAGTTAAACATACGCGATAATACTTTAAGCCAGTACGAAACCGGAAAAAGGAATCCACAAATGGGATTGTTACAAGAAATCGCAAATTTTTTTGGTGTGTCAATGGAGTATATTTTAAAAGCTACAAACAAGCGAGATTACCCCATAGCAGATAGCAAAAGTGCCATTGAATTACTTGAAAGAATGGAAAACGAAAAAGGGTTTAATTATTTACACATATCAAAAAATACCGCTCTTAACCTTAGTTTGTGGATTATCAATAACATGGATTACATTAAAGAAAAACACCCAAATCTGCTATATACGGCATCTTTTTTGGTAAAAAATACAGTTAGTGAAAATAAAATATTGCAACACTACTCAGAAACGAGAATAAAGGAACTCCAGATTGTTGACGAAATTGATGATATATTGCTCGAAAGAGAGTTTTATGGAGCAAGCGCCGAACAAGTCCTTGAATTTATACATCAAAGCGAAAGAATTGGTCATCAACAAACAGAAGCGTTAATGAATTATATAAGAGATTTACCAACTGAAGAGTATGACGACGAAGATATTTAATAAATTTAATAATCATCACGCCAAAAGGTAGCCATTCCTTAACGGCGTGTCAATCCAATCTCACGCGTTGCAGGCAATAGAAAGGGTTGATTTGCATGATTAAGAAATACAAGAAGAAAGATGGTACTACTGCCTATATGTTTGTTGCATATTTAGGGACTGATCCAATTACGGGTAAACAAAAGAGAACCACTAGACGAGGTTTTAAGACTGAAAGAGAAGCTAAAATTGCAGAGGCAAAACTTCAAACAGAGATAAGCCGAAATGGCTTTCTAAACAACGATATAACGACGTTTAAAGAAGTATATGAGTTGTGGCTTGAACAGTATCAAAACACCGTAAGAGAAAGTACATATCAGCGTGTTTTAACTTTATTTGATACAGCTATATTAGAACATTTTAAAGATGTACCTATTAAGAAAATAACCGTTCCATATTGCCAAAAAGTTATTAATAAATGGAATGAGAAGTATTCTGATATTAAAGCTATACGAATATACACATCTAATGTGTTTAAATATGCTGTAAACCTTAAGATAATCGCTGATAATCCGTTTACACATACAAAAGCACCTAGAAAGAAAGAAGCGCAACAAGACGCGTCTACAAAGTATTATTCAAGTGATGAATTGAAACAGTTTTTAACTTTTGTTGAAGATGACCCATTATATTATGCTATTTTTCGAACATTAGCTTTTACTGGCTTTAGACGTGGAGAATTAATGGCTTTAACATGGAATGATATTGATTTTACTAAACAAACCATATCTATTAATAAAACTTGCGCAAGAGGTGCAAATTATAAAATGGTAATACAAGAGCCTAAAACTAAATCATCTCATAGAACGATAAGTATTGATGATAAAACTGCGAATGTATTGAAATCATGGCGCACTCATCAAAGAGTGGAATCTCTTAAATACGGTCACAATACCTCTGATAAATATCAATATGTTTTCACTACTGTGCGTGATAATAAACAGTTATACCCAGAACACTGTAATAAAGCATTGAACTTAATTTGTGAGAAGCATAATTTTAAGAGAATTAAAGTTCATGGTTTTAGACACACTCATTGTTCTCTTTTGTTCGAGGCTGGCCTTTCTATTCAAGAAGTACAAGATAGATTAGGTCACGGAGACATCAAGACAACTATGGATATTTACGCTCACGTAACTGAAAAACAACGTGATCAGGTGGCTGATAAATTCGCAAAATACATCAATTTTTAAGCATAACGTATTCGAAACGTATTCAACGCAAAATAAAAAAGGCTGGAAACCGCATAATAACGGTAACTCCAGCCTAACATTTGCTATATATAATTATTCCCACTCAATTGTGCTTGGTGGTTTTGATGTAATGTCATAGACTACGCGGTTGACGTGGTCTACTTCGTTTACGATACGACTTGAAATCTTTTGTAAGACTTCCCAATCGATGCGTGCGAAGTCACTTGTCATGCCGTCGATAGATGTTACTGCACGAATACCTACTGTGTGATCATACGTACGGTAGTCTCCCATAACACCTACTGATTGAATGTTTGGTAACACTGTGAAGTATTGCCAAATTTCTCTTTCAAGACCTTCTTCTCTAATCACTTGGCGTAAAATCGCGTCTGATTCTCTAACGATTTCTAGTTTATCTTCAGTAATTTCTCCAAGTACACGAATACCAAGACCAGGTCCTGGGAATGGTTGTCTCCATACTAAATGTTCTGGAATACCTAACTCAATACCTAATTTACGTACTTCATCTTTAAACAATGTATTGATTGGTTCGATTAATTCGAATTCCATGTCTTCTGGTAATCCACCAACATTGTGGTGTGATTTGATTGTTTGTGCTGTTTTAGTACCTGATTCGATGACGTCTGTATATAGTGTTCCTTGCGCAAGGAAGTCTACACCTTTCAGTTTTGATGCTTCATCATCAAATACGTATACAAATTCATTACCAATGATTTTACGTTTTTGTTCAGGATCTGAAACACCTTTTAATTTATTCATAAAGCGATCTTTCGCATTAACACGAATAATATTCATGTTGAAACCTTCACCGAATTGCTCCATAACCATGTCGCCTTCACCTTTACGAAGTAAGCCATGGTCTACAAAGATACATGTTAGTTGATCACCTATTGCTTTATGCAATAGTACAGCTACAACAGATGAATCTACGCCGCCACTCATCGCACATAATACACGACGGTCTCCTACGCGTTGACGAATCTTTTCAATTTCGATTTCGATAAAGTTTTCCATTGTCCATTGACCTTTACAATCACAAACACGACGGACAAAATTATTTAATAAATCATTACCATATTCTGTATGACGTACTTCTGGATGGAATTGAACACCATAAATGCGACGTTTCTTATCTTCGATTGCTGCATAGTCTGTGCTTGGGCTATCAGCGATAACTTCAAAGCCTTCTGGAATTTCAATAACTTTATCAGAATGACTCATCCAAACAGTTTGTTCTGCTGGTAAGCCAGCGAATAACTCATCTGACTTCGCATTAATGATTGCTTTACCGTATTCACGTTCATTGGCACGTTCAACTTTACCACCTAATAATTTAGTAGTTAATTGCATGCCGTAACAAATACCAAGTACTGGAATTCCTAAATTATATATTTCCGGATCAATTGTAAATGAACCTTCTTCATAAACTGAATTTGGACCACCTGATAAGATGATACCTTTTGGATTCATTTTCTTAATTTCTTCAATTGAAATTTCATGATCGTGTAATTCACTATAAACGCCCATTTCACGAATTCGGCGTGTAATTAATTGGTTGTATTGGCTACCAAAGTCTAAGACAAGGATTAACTCTTGTTCTTTTGCCATTTCCATATTTGTCGTTCTCCTTTATCTTAATTAGAATGAGTAGTTCGGTGATTCTTTCGTAATTTGAATATTATGTGGATGGCTTTCTGCTAAACCAGCTGGACCCATACGTGTGAATTGAGCTTCTTCACGTAATTCTCTTAAATCGTGTGAACCAGTATAACCCATACCAGCACGCACACCGCCCATTAATTGGTAAATTGTATCTTGTAACGCACCTTTATAAGCCGTACGTCCTTCGATACCTTCAGGAACAAATTTCTTAGGCGCTTTGTCCTCTTGGAAGTAACGGTCGTTTGAACCTTTTTCCATCGCACCTAAAGAGCCCATTCCGCGGTATACTTTATATTGTCTACCTTGGAAAATTTCTGTTGCGCCTGGACTTTCTTCAGTACCTGCTAATAAGCTACCTAACATAACCGCATGTCCACCAGCAGCTAATGCTTTAATGATATCTCCTGAGAATTTAATACCACCATCAGCAATGATAGCTTTACCATGTTTGCGTGCTTCAGTTGCACAATCATAAATTGCTGTAATTTGTGGTACACCAACACCTGCTACAACACGCGTCGTACAAATTGAACCTGGGCCAATACCAACTTTAACAATATCTGCACCCGCTTCAAATAAATCTTTTGTTGCTTCTGCAGTTGCTACGTTACCAGCTACTAATGTGATTTCTGGGTAAGTCTTCTTAATATGTTTCACCTGATCGATAACGCCTTTAGAGTGACCATGTGCTGTATCGATAACTAAGACATCCACACCTGCTTCGACTAATTTTTGAGCACGAATATCAGTGTCTTTTGAAATACCGATTGCTGCGGCTACAAGTAGACGACCATGTTCATCTTTTGCTGCATTAGGGAATTCGATAACTTTTTCAATATCTTTAATAGTAATAAGACCTTCTAGACGTCCGTCTTTAACTAATGGTAACTTTTCAATCTTATGTTTTTGGAGAATTTTTTCTGCTTCTTCAAGTGTTGTATTCACTGGAGCTGTAATTAAATTTTCTTGCGTCATTACATCTACAATTTTAATTGAGAAGTCTTCAATAAAACGTAAGTCACGGTTTGTTAAAATACCTACTAAATTGCGATCTTCTTTATTATCAACAATTGGTACACCTGAAATACGGTATTTACCCATTAATGCTTCCGCTTCGTAAACACTTTCTTCTGGTGTTAAGAAAAATGGGTTTGAAATGACACCATTTTCTGAGCGTTTTACTTTTTGAACTTCGTCCGCTTGTTCTTCAACGCCCATATTTTTATGAATAACACCTAAACCACCTTGACGAGCCATAGCAATCGCCATTTTAGATTCAGTTACAGTATCCATACCAGCAGAAATAACTGGAATATTTAATTTAACTTTGTCTGATAATTGTACGCTTAAATCAACGTCTTTCGGTAAAATATCAGATTGTGCTGGAATTAATAACACATCATCAAACGTTAATGATTCTTTTGCAAATTTACTTTCCCACATTAAAAACAGCCTCCATTTTTCAAATTAATTAGTTATATTATTTCACATTTTCTTCCGTTTGTTTATACTTTATTCCATTAAAAAAGAAATTAAGAATAATTGCAGAGATTGCGCCTAAAACAATTCCGTTTTGAGTCAACCATGCAAATTGTTCACCTAAACCTTTAAATGCTTGTGGTACAGCGCTTATACCAGTACCTAATCCTACTGATACAGCGATAATTAATAAATTGTTTTGATTTTTAAAATCGATATGTCCTAATATACTAACACCATATGCCATTACCATGCCAAACATAGCTATCATCGCACCGCCTAACACAGGTAGCGGTATGATATTTGCTAATGCGCCAAGCTTAGGTATACAACCACATATAATTAATAGCACGACCATACCGTATATAACATTGTTTTTCTTAGCGCCGGATAAAGAAACAAGTCCTACATTTTGCGAATAGGCTGTATACGGAAATGAATTAAATATAGAACCTAATACTATCGCTAGACCTTCCGCAGTATAACCTTTACGAAAATCTTTTCTTTCTAACTTCTTACCGGTAATTTCACTTAACGCATGATAGACACCTGTCGACTCAATTAAACTAACGATAGCTACAATAAAGAACACTAACGTCGATGTCACATCAAAGCTAAATCCTGAGAATCTAAACGGCACTGGGATGCCTAACCAACCGGCATGATTGACTTGATTAATATCGACCATCCCAAGTAAGCCAGCACCTATCGTTCCTAAAACGAGTCCAATTAATATGGCAATACTCTTAATAAATCCAGTTGTGAATCTTTGTAAAACAAGAATAATGATTAATGTCATTAAACCTAACAAAATGTTCTTAACATCTCCATAGTCCTTTGCACCTTGACCTCCAGCTAAGTAATTCATTGCTACTGGCATTAAATTGATACCAATGATAGTAACAACACTACCCGTTACTACTGGTGGGAAGAATTTTACAAGATGTGAAAAGAAAGGCGCGATGATAATAACTAATATCCCTGATAAAAATAGCGAACCATAAAGTACATCTATTCCTTTCGTTTGACCAATTAAAATCATGGGCGCAACAGCCGTGAATGTACATCCAAGAACGATTGGTAATCCTGTTCCTGTTACTTTATTGGCTTGTAAAAATGTGGCAACCCCACACATAAATATATCTACTGTAACTAAGTAAGCGATTTGTTCAGGTGTAAACTTCAAACTTGTACCAACAATGATTGGAACTAAGATGGCACCTGCGTACATAGCTAAAAGATGTTGAACACTTAGGATTAAATTTTTCATTATTCTTCTCCCACCAATGTCACTTTGTTTCCTTCTAGTGAAGCAACCTTGCAGAGAGAAGAAACTGTTAAACCTGCTTCTTCTAAACGTTGATGCCCATTTTGGAAACTCTTTTCAACAACAATACCAATACCAGCTGTCTTAGCATTCGCTTGCTGTGCGATATCGTATAATCC
>OKWI01000227.1_pt1 | contig 15977 bp, 22 predicted proteins | sample 1607141 | NCBI WGS metagenome assembly OKWI01 (sample SAMN07501048, study PRJEB24779) | human gut metagenome | reverse complement strand
CTTTCGTAACTAGTTCGTTCAATTCTATTTTACTAGAAAATCTTATGAGTTTTTATTGTGCACTTATATTGTATATTTAAACTATAAATAGTCTGAATATTTTGAATATAATGGAAAAAACTTATTTTTACATGGGGGATTTTATTGTGACAAGAGCCAAGGAGCTGCTTAAACAAAGGTACTATAAGCCAATCAAAGATCATCCTGAACTATTTGTTGAAATCGAGTTGGAATACCCTGTAGTTAATTTGAGTGTGAATGCTACTGATGTTTCTCTATCGAAATAGTTATTCATCTATCTTCTAAATAATTTTGATTTTCATGCGGATAAGTTTGATTCTGATAATAATCCTATTCAGCTTATTGACCAGGTTTCTGGTGATATGATTCTTTTTGAGGTCTCATACAATACAATTGAATTTGCTTTTGCAAAGGCTAGCCGCATTGCTGAAGTTGAGGAACGTCTAGGCACTTACCTCAGTATGATTCAACCGTATCTTCGTGACCATAATCATGAGTTGCAAGGATGGGGCGTAAATCCAAACTGGGCAAAAAATGATAATAGGCCTGTTAAATCTCCTCGTTATAAGATGCTTATGAATTTTCTTGAGCTCTCTAAAGCAAAGAATGATCCTTTCTTTCACGATTACCCTGAATATGGCTCTTTTATCTGTGGAAGTCAGGTACAGTTAGATGTCTCAAAAACATCCTATTCGAGAGTTCTAAATGCTTTTAATCAAATAGAGGGACCCAAGGCGGTATTATTGGCAAACTCTTAATTTTGGGGTTCTGATTGGGATCTTGCGCTTTCACGTGATGTTTTCTGGGAGAATTCCATGCATGGTGTGTTTGAGGAAAATGCGGGGGTATTTCCGAAGGTGTTTGAAAACGAAGATGACTATTTTTCTTATCTATCCGAGACTGCAATTTTTACAGCTACGAGGGGTGAAGTGACTTACTATTTTGAACCTATTCGTGCTAAAGACTACTTGAATAAACCAGCTATTCAAGCCTGGTCTATTCATGGTAAAGAAGTTTCAATTCAGCCGAGTGAGGACGACTTTCAAACGCATCGTTCTTATCAATTTCAAGATTTAACGACTAGGGGAACCGTTGAGTTTCGAAGTGTTTGTACTCAGCCTTTCTCAGCGACTTTTGTACCAGCAGCCCTTCATCTTGGACTTTTAGTTAACTTAGAGGCACTAGAAAGTATTTTAAAAGGCACATCTTTATTTGAAGTTTTTGATTATGATTATCCTAGAATTCGTTGCTTGTTTTCGAAAAAGAAAATCTCAAAGACTGATTTAAAATTGATCTTGCCTTTGACAGAGGCTCTGCTAACTTGTGCAGAGGATGGGCTCAAAAATCGTGGCTTTGGAGAAGAAGTTTACTTAGCTCCTCTTCAAGAAAGATTAGCTGCTTTGAAAAATCGTTTAGACTAACTCCAGATAGTATAAATGTAATGTTTCGGAAAAGCTAAAAAAGTCAAAAAGCTTATTGACAATAGCATACAATAAATGGTATTATACAATAGTTGTTTCGAAAGAGACAAAAGAGAGTTTCAAAAAACTTTCAAAAAAGTATTGACATTGATTATCAAACTTGATATAATAACTAATGTTGTTAGCGGAAATGGCGGAATTGGCAGACGCGCAGGACTAAGGATCCTGTGACCGCTTTAGGTCGTGAGGGTTCAAGTCCCTCTTTCCGCAGAGTAACCAGTCAAGAGACTGGTTTTTTTTATATTAAAAAAATCAAAACGCTTACAAATCATAGAAAAACTAGTTTTTTGAGTCTAATTGTGATAAAATAAACATGTAAACGGGTTCAAACCCAAAAAAATATAGGAGGCCTTTATAATGGCAATCGTTTCAGCAGAAAAATTTGTTCAAGCAGCTCGTGACAATGGTTATGCAGTTGGTGGATTTAACACAAATAACCTTGAGTGGACTCAAGCTATCTTGCGTGCAGCAGAAGCTAAAAAAGCTCCAGTACTTATCCAAACTTCTATGGGTGCAGCTAAGTACATGGGTGGTTACAAATTGTGTAAAGCTCTTATCGAAGAATTGGTTGAATCAATGGGAATCACTGTACCAGTTGCTATTCACCTTGATCACGGTCACTACGATGATGCTCTTGAGTGTATCGAAGTTGGTTACACTTCAATCATGTTTGATGGTTCACACCTTCCAATTGACGAAAACCTTAAATTGGCGAAAGAAATTGTAGAAAAAGCACACGCCAAAGGTATCTCAGTTGAAGCTGAAGTTGGTACTATCGGTGGTGAAGAAGACGGTATCGTCGGTAGAGGTGAATTGGCACCAATTGAAGATGCTAAAGCTATGGTTGCAACTGGTGTTGACTTCTTGGCTGCAGGTATCGGTAACATCCACGGTCCTTACCCAGAAAACTGGGAAGGTCTTGACCTTAACCACTTGCAAAAATTGACAGAAGCTGTACCAGGTTTCCCAATCGTATTGCACGGTGGATCAGGTATTCCTGATGATCAAATCCAAGAAGCTATCAAACTTGGTGTTGCTAAAGTTAACGTTAACACAGAATGTCAAATCGCATTTGCTAACGCAACACGTAAATTTGTTGCTGAATACGAAGCAAATGAAGCAGAATACGACAAGAAGAAACTCTTCGACCCACGTAAATTCTTGAAACCAGGTTTCGAAGCTATTACAGAAGCTGTTGAAGAACGTATCGATGTATTTGGTTCAGCAAACAAAGCTTAATTAGACTATATAAACTTGAAAATAAAGGGTTTGTCCAATGTGGACAAGCCTTTTTCTTGTGTTTTGCCACAGATTTGCCACACTTATTGTGTAAGAGTATCAAGTATAGGTATAATTGATCCTTTGTTTTTTTAGTGATATGCAAATAAATTTCTGTTACACGACTACCTCATATTTTACGATGAAGCTCCACGTGTAGTGGGAATCATTGTTGGGAATTTCATGCCATTGAAAGAAGAAAGAAATGGATAGAAGAAATCTATACGCAGGTTATTTACAAATAGATTACTTTTCTGAAAGCTACTCACATTTTGAGGAAGATTTCCAAAGGTATTCTAATATGAGCGTTCCACTAACATTTTTAACTGATGATATTCTTCGAACGATGGCATTATGTCACACTAACTACTTCAGATTAAATCAAGAAAACGCTAAAGATGGAAGAAATCATTATTTTGTTTTTAAAGTAAAGCAAAGAAAAGAGATGAAAAATGTAAGGATATTTGAGTATAGCTACCATTCGTTAAACTTAGAAGGAAAATAAAAAGAGTACGGACTATTGGCACTAGCCCCAAAAAATCAAGAAAAACACTCCTGTTTCTAGTTTACCAGAATTCAACAGGAGTGTTTTCTTGTGTCTCATTTTATGGGTGCAGTGCCATTTTGAACTAGTCTTTTTATATTTCAAAGTGAATTAATTAGCCTCGATTGCTTCTCTAACTTTTAGTGCAATAGCTCTAGCTAGTAAAGGAGGAACAGCATTCCCTACTTGTGTGAATTGAGGTGTTTCTTGAGATCGTTTATCCCCACCTGTTGTCCTCTTACCTAAGAACTCAAAACTATCATCAAACGATTGCATTCTAGCCATTTCCCGTACAGTAAGCACTCTATCAAAATAGGGATGAATAAAGTCATCTGGTAAAGTGACTATAGTTGGAGATACAGAATCGGGATTAAGTCTGGTACGTATTGATTTTCTTGTTAGAATCGCCTCTCCGATTTTATCAGTAATTTCTCCATTCATAAGTAAGCGATTGAAAGTATCTGCATCGTATTCTCTATTTAGCAATGGTTGTACTGTTTCCCAGAAAGTGCTAGCCTGATCTAGAGTGGTATTTAGCCTGCTAGCAAGTGATTTAAGAACAATGGTAAATTCTTGTTCATTATTTATTAGACTAGATAATGTAGCTAATTGACGATTGGTGAAATGCAACCAACGGCTGGTCAGGAACTTATTATCGAATAGGTTAAGTTTTAAGAGTGTTTCGTGTATAACTTCAGAATTAATAGATAGGTTTACTTGAAATAGACTTTCGTTAAATAATTCTTGGTGAGTATCTCGGAGATTTATACCTTCTGCTTTAAGTCGGTTAATCACAGCACGGGTGTTTTCTCCGGGTTGATATAAAGAGAATCTTTGAGAAACAAGTATATCGTGTCTGGATTCTTCCATGTTTGTAATTTGTTCTCGTGGTATATTTCCTCCTGCTACTGTAGGTGTCTCACCTTGTATCCTATTTTGGGCATATTCAGATATATCATCCTGATTAATATTATATAAGCCAGTTAGAGCATCTCTTACTGTTACTTCGGGTAGTACATTTGGTTCAGGATATTCAAGAGGATTAACATCATTTCTGTATGCTAAAAAGACTACACGATTTCTTTGTTGAGGAACTCCGAAATTAGCAGAATTTAGTACCTGAACATCAAGTAGAATATAACCCAGTTCTTGTAATTCTTCTCTAAGGATTTCCTTTACTAATCTTTGTCCAAAATATGATTCATCTTTAACCACGCTAGGAAAATCAAGCATAAGCATGTCTAGGATACCGGTAACATTCTCCATAACGACATATTTCGGACGCACATCCCGAATAATTCGTAAATATTCATGGAAAAGCATATTTCTGGGATCGCTAGCATCTCGTTTTCCAAGGCGACTAAATCCTTGACAAGGTGGTCCTCCGAAAATGACATCAATATCGCCGGGTTCAAAAATATTTCCGTACCTTAAGTTATTTATCACTTCAAAAATACGTTCAGAAGTTAAATCTTTGATATCTGCTAGTTCAAAGTGGGTATCAACTCCTTCTTCGAGACCAAGTTGCCGGTGTCTATTAACGTAGGTTTCTTGCGCCATCGGGCTTCTATCGCTAGAAAAAAGTATATCGAATCCAGCCTGTAAGATTCCTTCACTAAAACCTCCAGCACCACAGAATAAATCAATTGCATATGGCATTTTTAAACTTCTCGCTTTCTTTCTAATATTATATCAAAAAGAACTATTCAAGTCCAGGATGAACTATTGAGTAATTTCTATACTTATTTATCCGCAAAAAATATGATTATTTAGATAATTAATTGTATATATTTTTTTACTTGTTGAATATAACCAATTGAAAAGTAAATATATCCGAATTTTAAACCCTTTAAAAAGGTAATTTATCCGAATTTAAAAATCAGTTTTAAAGGTAAAATAGCTATATAAATCACCCGAGGTTTAAAAATGAAAATAGCTATTGAAAATCTTAATCGCGTTAAAACGATTAAACAGTTTACTCATAAAAAATTGGCTGAAAAAACAGGTTACTCAAGGCACTCAATTCAGAAGTTGTTCTCCTATCATAAAAATAGTAAAACGAGATTGGATCTCGTTGTGACTGTTTGTAAAGCATTAGACATTGATTTTCCTTCAATATTTGATAGGAAAACAGAAAATCATTATGGACATTTTATGTTTAGTGATGACTCAGTTAATGCTCTGGGAACAGAGTATTATTTAAGAAATTTTGTGAATAGAGTCCAACTCGAAATTAAAAACAGTCCACGTTATTCTTTAAAAATAACAACTGGATTGAGTGAATCAACAATAAGTGACTTGTTAAATTTTAAAACAAGAAATCCTCGGGTAGAAACATTATTAAAAATTGCAGAAGGACTAAATATTTCTATATCTGAAATGTTTAGATAGTTATTAATATGCTTTTTGAACCATATCAAGACGAACTACAATTTATTGAACAAATCCATAAATATAATGAAAGAGAATACACAGTTATTCGCCTAACAGATACAATGCTATCTAAAAGCATAATAGATGCCAACGTATTCGTTCAGGATGTTCTTAAAAAGTATGGATTAATGGACTATCAATCACTCAAAAATGGTGAGAAGAAAAAGTTGGATGTAATATTGTATATTGGTGAAGAAAAATTTGAAACAAAGATGTCATGCTATCGTGCTAACACACGAGGAGATGAGAGGTTTTGGATTTATGGGCGCCAATTTAAAGAAAATTTCCATTCTGGCGACTTGATGTACATATCTGTAGATTCAAGTAGCAGCAGGGTTATTATTATTAATGTTTCTAGGGGGATTTTATCAGATAAAGATTTAGCCAAAATTTTTGGACAGGATAAAATTAAAGAGGCACTTTCTAGATTAATTCCTAAGGTAAAAGAGATTGCTTCTAAAGGTTATCATCCTAATTCTAAAGGTGTAGGGAAAATTGCTCATAAAGATGCTGGTGACACACTGGAGAATTTACTAGGAATTAAGACTAATAATAGCCAAAAAGCAGACTTTGAAGATTTGATTGAACTGAAGTCTAAGACTTCAAAAACACTTGATACTTTATTTACATTACGTCCGAGGTTTGAAGGTACGCCTGTAGCAGAATTTGAGTCTAATGATCGTAGTCGGGTATCAGCGTTTGCGAGGTTGTATGGATATGAATCTGACAAGCATCCCGGCATGAATAGTTTATATATCACCATTGGGTCTGAGATGTCACCTCAAAATAATCAAGGATTTTATTTGGAAGTAAATGAAAGCGATAGAACTGTAGAAATTCGTAGACAGGAGAATAAAACCTCTCAACGAGTGGCCTATTGGCATTTTGAAGATTTAGAAAAAGAGCTTCATTTAAAACACCCTGCCACGCTTTGGGTAAAAGCGGAAAGTAGGATGAATGGTGACATTGCTGAGTTTAAATACACAGAAGCAGAGTTGACTCGTTCCCCTCAATTTATGACATTCATCTCCTTAATTAAATTGGGAGTTGTAACTTATGATTGGCGTGGCTATACTTCTAAAGAAGGTAAGTATGAAGGTAAGAATCATGGCAATGCATGGCGTATAAAAAAGAAACACCGTAACCAACTTTTCGGTAGCTTAGAAGTCATTAAATTGATATAAGACAATAGACACCTTTTTTCATCGAGAGGTGTCTATTTATCAATAAAACTCATCTTTAGTTGGTTCAATGATATCTGTGTAGAAATGTTCTATTAGGGATGTGAAATATGCTTTTGAATTCTTAGGAATTATCATAAGAAGTTCGTTAAATGAATTAAGAGACTTCAAATCGTTAATAGAAATGTTGAATGACTTTGATTTACAAATTACCATGACTTCATCTCCAAAGCGACGAACTTCTTCAATGTTTTGCCCTTGAAAAATATTCTTTTCAATTAAGATTTCGAGGTTTTTTATGAAATCATAAAGATTTTCGTATTGTTCTTCTAAATTTTGCATGCGAAGATCCTTTCTATTTATAGTTAAATTGTTTTAGGGCTTCTTTATAGGCGTTGCTATTTTTCTGATAATAATCACGTTCAACACCTGTTATGTTTACTGTAATGATGCCATCTTTGTATTTATATTTGACTGTTGAATCAGAAGTAGTGCCACCTGTGAGTTTTAATGTGCGTTTTCTTTGTTGATTGTGAAGTAATCAGCTTCACCATGCTCTATAGTACCTTTATCTCCCTTAATTGTAAAGGCTAATTCATTTCGTTCGCTTGAAATCCAATAATACTCACCATCGAGTGAATCATGTAATTTGCAAGAGCAAGAAATCAGAGAAAGAGTAGCTATCAATAAAAGAATAAGACTGATAATTTTCTTCATTTCAATTACCTTCTTACTTTACTGCATTTTATCAAATATATGTTACAGAATAAATACGTCATTTTTATTGTAACAGAAACCTTTCTTTCGAGAAAATACATATTTTTCGGAAAATTTTTCCTACATTATATCTTAAAGATGAAGCTTTGTTTCTTTCTATAATATACTATAAATATAAAAATAAACACAGCGTTGAGGTAGCACCATGGAAAGAAATATGGACTTATGTCGGTTAATTTTATTCAAGATTGAGGCAGAGTACAAATCAACGGCAATGTATAATTTAAATATTGATAGATTTGATCTTGATACAGTAGCCTATCATTGTAAAATACTGGCTGAAGCAGGACTCCTAGATAGTTATGAACCAATATATGGTAATAATAGAATTTATGCTTTTCATGTAGGTTCATTGACTTGGGCGGGACATGATTTTCTGGATAAAATAAGAGAAAATACTATGTGGAATATGACAAAAAATAAGATTAAAGAAAATGCTCTGCCTATGACTTTAGAGGTAATTAAAAGTGTAGCAACTAACTTAATTAATGATCAAATAAAAAAGATGTTTCCTTAGGTCAACTTTATAGTAATGTTATTGTATTTCCCTTATTCAATCAAACTTATTCAACATTTATGAAATAAGGGAAGCACTGCAAGCCTGTTGAGATTTGTTATAGAGCAAATCTAGAAGCACATGAAACCCAACCTTGTCAAACCAGGTCTTAAGAAAGCACGTAAAGCTAGCCAGTTCTCAAAACGTTAATATCTGCATTATATCAACGTTTCAAAGCGCTCAAGAGTTTTATCCTGGGTGTCTTTTTTTGTCTGATCATACAACATCTTTAGGTGAAGAGAAACATAAAGTTTATTTTTCAGATGAACTAACCTTTCTAGATAAATTAACACTCATCTCACAGATTTATGATGGTCAATTAAAGGGGCAATTTGACATTAAGCACGATAATCAAAAAGTCACCTATCAAGGACAGGTGACAGAAATATCCAAAGATGAAATTGTGGTGAAATCAGATGAGCAATTTCATTTGATAAAGGTTGAAAATATTTTAGCGATTCAATTAGCAGAAGGGGGGAGAAACAAATGAATAGACGTGAAGTTTATAAAGATAAGTTACAGATGGACTACTTCTCAGAAAGCTATATTAAGTTTGAAGAAGATTTTTATCGCTATTCAGCGGATAATATACCTTTGACGTTTATCATTGATGATATTCTATTGTCTATGGCTTTATCTCATAAGAATTACTTTAGGCTCAATAAGCAAAAGTCGGTAGATGGCCGAGACCACTATTTCCATTTTCATTTTACCTTGGATTCAGACAATAAGAATGTTAGAACGTTTCGGTATGTTGGGCGCGGTACACTCAATAGTTAAGATTAGATAATCTACTCGAGAAGGTCACATAGATGTTTTTTTGATGTTAACATAAGATAAAAATATCTACGGTATTCTTTAAAGTGTACAAAAATAGATTTATTTTTAGATAAATAGGTGGTATAATGACGGGAAAGTCCGTAAAAAAGAGGGCCTACAATGAAAAGATTAAAAAAGATTATTAAGGATTTCCTTATCCCAGAAAGTGATAAATTTTACTGGGATAAAAAAGCCACTGTGCTCGAATGGCAGAAACAAACTGGAAAGAAACTTTCGACAGGTTCTACTAATCAAGATATTTATAATACTGCAGTCACAGATGGGTATAATGCGTCTTGGGATTCTTTAGCTGATGGATTTCCTGACTATTTTATTGAAATACCTGCATTAGATACTACTGTTGCGATTGTAATAGGAATTTATGCTGCTAATAGAGTAGCAAAATTTACTGATAGAATTGGTAGTGAAAAAAGCGAAAAAAACACGGGGAAAAAGTCTTTAGAAAAAATGATTTCAAAGATGAAAGATAAGGACTATGATAAGAATAATCCGTATGATATGCGTAGCGGACTTAATCATAGAAAAATGGGACATGATATTTTTTCTTATGCTAAAAAAAGTATCCCTGGGGACTATGTAATGAGAGACAAATTAGGAAACTTAAGAACAGTTGCTGATATAGTTGGTGGCTCTAACCAAAATAAGTTTTCAATGTCCGATATAATAAATGCTACATATGGAAGAGAAACAAATAATTTTTTTGCAAGTATTTGGGATAAAATTGAACATACTATTTTTCATCTAGCTAAAGATATGGTTACACCTAATGGAGTTCCTTTACCATTTACTGAATTATGTAATCAATTTACTACTAAAAATAATGTATCTGGTTACGGAGTAGACAATAAAATTTTGGATAGCATACAAAATGAATTTGTTACTATGAGGGCGAGTGATTTAACTTCAATAGCATTTATAGATAGCATTCATCTACTTTTTTACAAACTCAAAGAAAATGAGTGGAAAAAATTTGATATAGATACAATTGATGCAACTAAAGCTCAATTAAAAGTTCTTTCTTATTGTTCTTGCGTTATCACTCAAATGTTTTTATACCTATTTCAAACACAAGATATTCAAGATTTTCATTCTCTAAAAGAGGGTATAAAAAATGCTACAAAAACTAAAGACAGGAAAACTAATGCTAATGATGGTGGGACTTTGAATTGGGTAATGATTGTATTGATTTTCAAAAATGTATGTCAAGTATTTTATTATCAATCTAAAACAAATAAGGCATTACTATCGGAACAGCAACAGTTAATTGATGAATTATTAAAGGAGCAGGAGTCTTATGGGACAACCGTATGAATATAATACAAGACAGTACGAATATTATTATGATAATGATGACAATGATTATCTTTTAGATGAAGATATTGACTATGCTAAAAAGTCTACTCCATTTCGTAATGCTGAAGATAACGATGCTAGTACAATTCTAGAAAAGTTAGAAAAAGTAAAAAGAGAGGCAATCATAGGCAAGTTATCTCATACTGAATTTATGGACACGCAAAGAAAGTTATTCAATGAGTTTAATTCAAAATGGGATGAGTTCCTATTAGATACTGAATATGCAGAGGAATTTTACAATAATTTAAATTTATATATTAAAAATAAAGAAAATTAAAAATGAGTACTAATAAAAATAACAACAATAATAACAATAATAATTCAATACTTGATAATGTTTTAAAAGGACTGGTAACCCTTGTCTTTGCTGCTCTTGCTGGAACTGTTAGCGGTAATGTTCACTCAAATGCTAATGAGATGAAGCGACGTAATAATACTGATAATATTGAAAAAGCTTTTAACACACAAGATAAAGGAGAGTAATAATCATGGTATTTATCGTAATGGCTTTTGTAGTGTTTCTACTGTTCTACTCTCTAACTTATTCAAAATCAGAAAATAAGCGAAAAAATCAACATAAAAAATATATGTCAATGATAAGAGAAGAGAAAAATTCAGATAAGAATAATTATCAATGAGAGAATTTCATAAAAAGTTTTCTTTTAATAGCTAATCTTAATTGATAAAAGTTAACTGAGTTATTTCAAATTAAATAAAATTTTATCAATTTTTGAGTAAAACAAAAAGCCGTTAAGGGCTAGTTTAAAGCTTTTTCGAGAAATATGAAATCAAAACCTGACAAACCAGGTCTTAAAAAAAGGTAGAGAAAAAGGTAGAGTTTGAATTGAAATACAGTGCAATATATCGCATTTGGCAAAAAGAAAAAAACGCTTAAAATTAGCGTTTTTCTTTTGTATTGATTCGTATTGAATCCTTATTTTACCTCAGTAACTCTAAATTGAATAAGAGTTTATTGTATATCGGGAGATGGTTTTGTTTCCTTGGATAAATAGATTAAAATTCTACGTTTGTTACTCTAAAAACTTGACTTAACGTCATTTATTAAATTAAATAATTAAAGAGATTCAGCCATAAGTTATAAAAAGTACTATAATGTTTTTAGTAAATCTTGTAAATAGAGTGCAAGATGTTCATGGGCAAAAAGATTAGCACGTTTTTCAGCTTCGGGATTATAATTTGTATTAGTATTCACATCGTATACATAGATTTTTCCGTTTTCAGATTCTATCCACTCAATTGCTGCCACATCAATTTTTGCTGAATTCAAAAATTTTTCGAACATATTCTGAAGTTCGAGAGGAAGTGGGTCAGTTATTTCGAATTTATTTGATGTTTCTAACTGTTCGGGGCGACTTCCAATATTACATTCATCCGCAGGACAAAGTTGGAAACCATCAGATGAGTCAATTGATACTGTATATAGAAATTTTTGATTAATAAATTCAGATCTTCTAATTCTACCGTCTTTAGGTTTTATATATTCTTGTAATAAAGTAATGCCATCAATTGAAGGTTCGAAAAGAGGTCCTGTAACATAGTTATTTAATTCTTCTTCATTATTAAATAGTTTGACACCTAATCCTTTACCAGCTCTATTATGTTTAGTAATTAAAGGATAAATATTTAATTTTCTTGCTGCTTCAATTATGTTTTTTGAACCAAGGACAGCAATTGTTTTTGGGGTTGTAATTCCAACTTCATTTAGCTTTAGATACTGTTTAACTTTACTAACTTCAAAATTGATTGCATCGATACTATTTATGACTTTTCTATTATGGAATTCTAACCAAGAAATAACCTGTTCAGTGTATTCTGGAGCATAGCGGTGATTTCTTGTATGTGAAGATGCGGACATCCTATTATAAAATATTCCTTTAGGAGGTTCTTCTTGAAGATTTAAATATCCGCTAGATAGATCCCATAGTTCATATGGAATTTCATAATGTTCCAACCAATTTACCAAATGTTGAGTCCATTCTAAATTTTCATGTATTATATAAACTTTTGAAGTTTCCATTTTGTTCTCCTTTAAAACTTTAAAATAAATATTTTTTATTCAATTTTTCAATAATTAAAACTGTCATTCCTTGTCCAAGGACATTCAAAGCTGTTCTGCCAGCATTGACAAAAAAGTCAACTGCAAAGATTAATGCAACACCTTCTTTAGGAAGTCCTAACATTGTTGCTGAAGCAAGTAGAACTACAATTGCGCCGGAAGGAACTGTTGCTGCAGTTTTTCCGATAAGTGAGAGTATAAAAATGGTATAGATTATCTGAGAAGTCGACAGATTTATATTGTATACATTAACAATATAAATTGTGGCAATTGAAAAGTATACAGCAGCTCCCTGCAAATTAAAAGTATAGCCTAGGGGAACAACTAAGTCAGTAATATTCTCGTCAGATCCGTTATTTTTTAATCTTTTAAGAAGTTCAGGAAGGACTACACTCGAACTCCCTGAGATAAATGCAAGTAGTAAAAGATTCCATATACTTTTTATTAATTGAAAATAGTTTAATTCAAAAATATATGCAAGTAATGGGTAAAAAAACAAAGCTAAAATGCTATAAGCAACATAAGTACCAATTACAAATTCGCCTAAACTAATTAATTTTTCAAACCCTGTAGTAGCGACATCGCTTGCAATGAATCCGAAGACTCCGAAAGGGGCCCACTTAATAATTAGCTCAACTATCTTGTATATAGCATCAACCCATACATATAAAGCGTTGATAAAAATTGAATTTTTCCTATTTTCTAAACTGCCGATTCCAAAGCCAAGGAAAATTGCAAAAACTACAACTGGAAGGAGAGAACCTTGTGATAATGACTTGAATATATTTGCCGGTATGATTCCAAGTAAGAAGTCGTTTAAGTTAGTGTTGTTAGTAAGGCCATTTAATGATGTCTTTTGTTGACCAATATCAATTCCTTGACCAAATTTTAATAGATAAGAACCAGTTACGAATATTCCAGTAATAATTGTAGTAATGATAAAAAAATATAGGATACTTTTCAAAATTAGTTTTCCTAATGATTCTTTATTAAGTATTTCAGCAACAGAGAGGACAATGACTGGAAATACCAATGGTAAGATGACCATACTGACCAATGATATAAAAGCTTTTCCCAGAAATTGATATATACTAGAAAATTGAGGAAGTAGAGAACCAAAGATTGTACCAATAATAACTGCACTTATCATCTGTAACCCAATGGAAGATTTGTATTTATTATAATAATTATTCATTATTACTCCTTTTTATTTACCAATAATTATATATAGGCTAGAATGTAATTATATATAGGCTAGAATGAAATGTCTAATATATATTTTTTATCAACCTATTAGAAAATCGTATGACAATATCTAAAAAATTGTTATTCATGTGAATGTATATGATCAGCAAATATTTATAGACCATTATCTGTAATCGTCAACTGTTTCTTAGGTGTTTGATAATAAAATTATGGTAACATAGACGATAATTAAATTGAAATATTAATAGTAGCTTGTAAAAAGGGTATAAGTATGAAAAGTTCAAAGTTTTTATTTTATTTTAAAAATGGTTCAGATGCAGAAATTAGAAGTCCTAAAGAAAGTGATGTTGAAAGTGTTATTTCTTATCTATTTAAAACTGCCAGTGAGACAGAGTTTATTTATAGATACCCTGAGGAAACTTGACTTAACGTCAAATACATATTTAAATTAATATTAAGGACGGTTTTAAACCTACAATGAAATTTGAAGATAAAATACTAAATTTAATTTATTCAAAATCCGAAGGTGGGTACTGGGATTTTAAAAGGAGTTGGCATGTGGATGATGGATGCCTGCTTCATGATATTATTTGCTTAGCAAATAATATTGAAAATAGAGACTGTTATATCATTATTGGTATTGATGAAAATAATGATTTTGAATATTACTCACTAAACGATGATCCTAATCGAAAAAACAATAATGAACTTTCTACATTTCTTAGAGATAAAAAATTTTTTGGAGGAATTCGTCCCTCAGTTTCTTTGAAAACAATAACAGTTGAAGGACATGAAATTGATGTATTAACTATAAGAAATGACATTCACACTCCATATTTTTTAACTGAAGATTATACTTCAAAAAAGAAAGATATTCAAAAGCCTAAAGTTGTTTTGAAACAAAATATCTATACTAGGATTAATGATACAAATACACCAATTAATCGTACTGCAGATGTTGATAAAATAGAATATCTGTGGAGGAAAAGATTTGGCATCCATCTATCAGTTGAAGAGAAAGTAAAACTGTATTTATCAGATATAGAAAACTGGGTTTATGATGATGAAAGAGCTATTTTATATTATCGAATGGAACCTATGTTTACTATTGAAATTAAAAGGGTAGATTACGAAGAGAAAAAATGTCAATCTAAACGTAGTGAATTTTATGATCAATTGATGATAAAGAAAGGTGACGGATTCACATGGGAAGAATTTGAAATAAAGTATGCTAATATAGTTATTTATACTCATTGGGTAGACTATTTAGATGGTGGAAGATATATGATTGCAGTACCACAACATAAGATTATATCTAACAAATCAGTTAGACGAGATGAGATGTATGGTATATACTATTATGATAATAGCAATTTCCAAGGACTGGTAAATAAAATTTTAATAGAACATTATCCGGGTGATAGCAGGGAAATTTTAAAAAGTATTTTTAATGATTTTATTATTGAATTTAATTCAGGAACAGAACTTAAAAAATTTGTTAATTTTTTAGACAAAAATGTTGAATTATTAAAAAATGACAAAATTTTTCCTAAATTAGTATTAGATAGAAAATATGAAATGGAAGATTTTGATGCTATTGAATATGTAGTTGCAAAAAAGATTAAATGGCTTTATGAAAATCGTTACTTGAAATTAGAATAGACGATTTAATTGGATTCATAGAGCTTGATTGAGCTAATTCATTTTAAAAAATCAAATTACAAGAGCATTACTTATTTGATTAAGAGTATTGTATAAAATGTAAATGTTTGGTTATTTACTAGTTGTATATATAATTTCAATGATGAAATTCACACCATCTTTTTGAAGTTAGTTGAAACTAGACTCAGTTTTCTTCTAAGAGAACTTTTTTAAGTATTGATAAAATTGGTTTTTTAAATTTATTGAAATTAGTATTTTTGAAACCAGGTCTTACGATTTGTGGCAAATTTAATTTAATATTTTGCCTCAAATTAGCCACACTTTTTATAGAACTAAGAGGAATAATGAAGTTCTCTTCCTATTAACATGGTTGTTTGAAATCTTAAATATAGCGTTTTACGGTGTAATGGGAAGTATGGCGAATAAATCAACTATGTTCAGCAAACAAAGCTTAATTAGACTGTAAAAACAAGATCCAGAAAGGATCTTGTTTTTTCATATCTTGAATTGTCAAATTAAGTGCATACTTTCCCCATAAAATACTTCATAAAGTGTTTTCCAGTTAAGA
>OKWI01000211.1_pt1 | contig 17008 bp, 19 predicted proteins | sample 1607141 | NCBI WGS metagenome assembly OKWI01 (sample SAMN07501048, study PRJEB24779) | human gut metagenome | reverse complement strand
GTAGATGGTCATGTGCATACAGAACTGTGTCCACATGGTAGTGGGGACCGAACTGCATTGATGATTGAAAAGGCCATCGAGTTGCGCATTGAGAAAGTATGCCTTACAGAACATGCGCCATTGCCAAAGGCTTTTGCCGTTGAATACGGTGGTGACCAAAAGGCCTATGATACAGCATCTTTGAAATTGAACCAAGTAGATACCTACTTAGAACTAGGCCGTCAATTGCAACGTGCTTATGGCACGCATATTGACATCTCCCTTGGCTTTGAAGTGGATTACATTCCAGGCTTTGAGACAGATATTCAAGAGTTCCTCGACCGTTATGGTCCGTTGACAGATGATAATATTTTATCCGTTCACTTTATGGAAGGCGTTAATAATGCATTTTATTGCTTAGACTATAGCCCTAAAGAATTTGAAAAGGGCTTTGGTCCGTGGATTCAAAAGCAGTATGAGTTATATTACAAATATTACTCTACTGTGCGCCAAGCGGTGCGCGCTGACCTCGGTGAATATACGCCAAAACGAATTGGTCACTTTGATTTAATCAAGAAATACCAACACCACTTTGGCTTTGAGCGTCACTTGGATCGCCGCAATGCTCAGGTGGTAAGTGATATCTTGCATATTATGCGCGTACAAGGGCGCGAACTAGACTACAATATGAGCGGTTTCTTCAAAGCAGACTGCCGTGAAATGTATCCAAGCCGTTTCATCCAAGGTATGGCAGCCGTTATCGGTGTGCCATTTGTACTTGGCTCTGACGCACATAGCGTGGCGGATATAGAAAAAGTTTGGGGATAATAACAAAAGGTCTATACTTGGCTCTGTTCTATGTAACATATGGGTGAAAGTATGGGCCTTTTTATATATTACCGTGATTTAGATGCACAGAATCGTTTAGTATGATAGGAGATAATATGAATTGTAGTGCTGCAACATATATAATAATTTGCGTATTTTTCATATACTTATTCGATGTTTTTAAAATGCAGTCTTTTCGATTAAATAATATTGATTTAAAGAAGAGTGTAGCAATTAAAATTTTTCAGTTAATAAAAGGTCTTGCTGTGGTAGCATATACTGTAATTCCTTGGGGACATACCTTGTGGGGGACAAGAGTATTCGCAGCAATTTTTTATTGGCAGTATTAGGTGATATTTATTCTAGAAATAAAGTTGCTAAAGCGGTTACGGGCTTGTCGGCTTCTGAAAAAGAACGTTTATGTCGTTCTGCTAACATGCTTTATCTTTATTTCATTCCGTATATGCTAGTCTGTATGACTGTAATTATTTTTATGAATTTTTAATGTATTAGCTAATTAGGCATTTTAGAGGAACAGAACGTATGGAGATAATACTTAAAATCCTAACCCTTATTATTTTTATTGGTATACTCTATAACAATAGACAACGCAAGAAGTATAATGAATGGAAAGAAAAGAAAAATCAAGCCATATATGATTTGGGGCAAATTTTGGCGTATGATAGAGAACAAGCTAAGTTTGTAATAGATCAACTGGGAAATACAATATATAGCTTTAATGCAGAGCTTGAGAAAGATAAGTTAAGAGGAGAGTATAAACTCTGGAAAACGGGGAGAAAATGAGTAAACTTGGAATATTAGGATATTTTTTTGTTTTTATATCTATATCATTATCTATAGGGTTATATAAAATTGAGATCCGTAAATGTTCATTTGATGAAAAATATGAATATATGAAAAAACATAGAATTTTTGGTAGCCTAACAAAGTATTTATCTATAATCTCTATTATAAGTTTAGTGGTATTAAATCTTAAATTTTTAATGGATAAAGATTATAAATTTATAGTAGATTATGGCAGTATTTGGTTGATTTTCTTCTTTTTTACAATACTCACGGGGTTTTGTCAAAAAAGAGATAGTATATATTTTAAAGAGGGCCTTATTGCAGCGTTTTCTGCATTATGGGGGATTATCGTGTTTGCTTATGCGTTTAGAAAAGTCCTTTTTTAAATAGAAAATATATATTGTTTTACTATATTAGACTAATGATATGGAATTCTTTAAGAAACCATAGCAAAGGGGCACCTCGAAGGAGGTGCCCCTTTAGTTATCAATAAGGAAAACTACACTTTATTAACAGGGAAATTCTTTATGCTATACTTTAAACTGTGTTAATATGATAAAATAAACGGTATAAATACTTCAACAACTAGGTTTATTTCCTATAATGACCCATAATTAAATTTGAGTAATACTAACGGTTCTATTGACAATTCTATAGAACCGTTATATTATAATTTCATACTTTAACTAGTTAAAGTGGTAAAATAGAAAAGTATTGATATAGGTAAAATTTTTCTCATAATAAATTGAATAGCTATATGAGTTGAGTTACCACGGAATTTGCGTTGTTAGTAACGAATATAGCTTTAACCGGCATGAGAAATGATATAGATCAAATAATAGAAAGGATGTTTACGATGGTACAGCAGCAATTACCTACGGGGTTCCGTGATGATATAGGGGCCGTAGCGGAGCGCAAGGATGATGTGAGCCAATATGTGCTCGGTCTATGTCGTAGCCGCCAATACACAAAGATCTCTACACCTCTTGTGGAGTACAAGGATGTATTTAATGGCTATGCAATGGGGCGCGGTCAGCATATGTACGAGTTCATGGATAGTTCTGATGAGTCTGTCGTAATTCGTCCTGATTTGACTATGCCAATCGGTCGTTTCTTGGCGACTACCAATATTGAATTGCCTCGCACGTTCTATTACTTAGGCGATGTGTTCATGAAAAATAAAAAGCACCGCGGAGATGTGAACCAAGTAACGCAAGGCGGCATTGAGATGGTCGGTTATGAAGGCATTGAAGCCGAGCAAGAGTGTTTTGCCATTATCAAAGAGGTAAACGAAACGCAGCTTGGTAATAATTTGCTATTAGAAATTGGGGATGCTCGTTTCTCTCGCGCTATTACTGATGCTCTTGGTCTTAGTGATGAAGAAAAATCTGAGCTCCTCGATGCTTTGTTTACTAAATACTTGCCACGTTATAACGAGTTGATTTCCGATTTTAAAAATAGTGCGTTATATCCGTTCTTAACTGTATGGCCTCGTTTATTTGGCACGGTGCAAGATATTAAGGATGAGCTCAATCAAATCATCTTGCCTGCAGCGGCGCAACGCATTTTAGACAATCTCGTAGATATGGCTAATCAAGTGGCTCAAACAGGTCAGCAGGTTCGCATCGATGTGTCTACTGAGCCTCTTCAATCCTATTACACAGGCCTCACATTTAGGGGCTATGTGGATGGCGTGTCCCAATACATCGTCAGTGGCGGTCGTTATGACGGCTTGCTATCTAGCTTTGATGGTACACCGATGCCTGCGGTGGGGATGGCTTTCAACATCGACGTTTTGACCGATGTTACCTTGAATGGTGAAAGCAACAATCAAGATAATGGTAAATTGCGTATCGCTCTTACAAAGGGCCGCGTAGAGAAGGATTTTATTCCTCTCTTGGAGGCCTGTGGCGTAGACTGTGAGCCATTACGGAACAAGGCGCGTAAGCTTATCATTCCATTGGGCGATGCTATAGAGGTTATCCTCGCTAAAGGCCCAGATGTAACGACGTACTTGAAAAACGGCGTAGTAGACCTCGGCATCGTTGGGAGTGATGTATTAGATGAACAAGACGATACAAGCTATGAAATGCTAGATTTACAAACTGGTAAATGCCAATTTATCTTGGCCTCTTTGGCAGGCTATGATCCTAAAGAAGGTCGCCGTCAGCGGATTGGTACAAAATACCCAACCATTACAAAACAGTACTTTGGTGCCCAAGATGTGGAAATCATCAAAATTGAAGGCTCCGTTGAGTTGGCTCCGTTAGTAGGACTTGCTGATGCCATCGTAGATATTACAGAAACGGGCACAACCTTACGGGAAAACAACTTAGAAATCTTCGACTGGTTGCAAAAGATTTCTACACGCTTAGTAGCGAACCCATTAGCGCTAAAACAAAAGAGAAATACCATTTTTAAACTTATAGACCAGCTTTCAGAAGCCATTAATAAATAAGAGATAGAACTAATAGTGCGAATAGCATAGATAGGAAGAAGGATAAGACATGAAAATTTATAAGGAATCATTAGATACGATGCTTGGTATCGTGCGAAATTACACTCAACAAACTACAGATATGAAAATTGAACGCCGCGTGTACGATATCATCGACGATGTGCGCACCAATGGTGATGCGGCTTTAAAGGCATACTCTGAAAAATTTGATGGTGTAACCATCGAAGGTTTCAAGGTGCCTCAAGAGGAAATCGACGCTGCTTATGAGTCCTTATCTGATGATTTGAAAGCTGCTTTATTAAAGGCAAAGGCTAATATTACTGAGTTTCACAGCCGTGAAATTGAACAAGGCTTTGTAGACATGGATACACCGGGCATCATCCGCGGTCAAAAGGTCATTCCATTGGCTCGCGTTGGCCTTTATGTTCCTGGCGGTACAGCAGCCTATCCTTCTACTATTATCATGACTGCGTTGCCAGCTAAAATTGCAGGTGTTAAGGAAATCGTTATGGTTACACCTCCTCAAAAGGATGGCATCAATTCTGCTGTGTTAGGTGCTGCAAAACTTGCTGGTGTTGATGCGGTATACCAAGTTGGTGGTGCTCAAGGTGTAGCGGCTCTAGCATATGGTACGGAAAGCATTCCAAAGGTTGATAAAATCGTAGGCCCTGGCAATATTTACGTAGCCACTGCAAAACGCCAAGTATTCGGTCAAGTTGATATCGACATGATTGCGGGCCCAAGTGAAATTGGCGTTATTGCTGACGATAGTGCTAATCCAGTACACCTTGCAGCAGATCTTTTGTCCCAAGCGGAACATGATCCTCGTGCGCGCGCTATTATGGTTACTACTAATGAAAGCTTAGCTAATACCGTGTCTGATGAGGTAGAACGTCAATTAAAATTATTGCCTCGTGAAAGCATCGCGCGTCCAGCTATTGAAAATAACAGTTATATTGCTGTTATGGATAGCGTTGAAGACATGTTTACGGTCATGAACGAAGTAGCGCCAGAGCATTTGGAAATCCAATTGCCAGACCCAATGGGTTACATGAGTCTCGTTCAAAATGCGGGCTCCGTATTCCTTGGTGCCTATGCATCTGAGCCATTGGGAGACTACGTAGGCGGTACAAATCACGTATTGCCTACCAGTGGTACAGCACGCTTCTCATCTCCACTTGGTGTGTATGATTTCGTAAAACATACATCCTTTACACAATTTACAAAAGAACGGTTAGAAGAAGTGGCAACACACATCACTACATTAGCTCGTACAGAAGGTCTTGAAGCACATGCTCGCGCCATCGAAGTACGTTTTGAGAAATAGATTTGAGGTATAGAGGTCGTTATGATACGCACAGGTACGGTGCAACGCACCACTCAAGAAACAGATATTAAAGTAGAACTTACCCTTGATGGGGCGCAAACGAGCTCCATCTCCACAGGCATTGGCTTTTTTGACCACATGTTGACGCTGCTGGCTAAACACGGACGCTTTGGTCTCGTGGTAGAGGCAAAGGGCGATACCTACGTGGATGCTCACCATACTGTAGAGGATATCGGATTGGCATTAGGTCAGGCCTTGGTGAAAGCCTTAGGCGATAAGGCTGGTATCGAACGTTACGGTGATGCGTGGGTCCCTATGGACGAAGCTTTGACGCAAGTTGTGATCGATTTGAGCGGTCGTCCGTACCTCGTATTCCAAGGCGAATGGAGTACTCCTGTTCTAGGTGGCAACTTTGAAACAGAGCTAGTAGAGGATTTCTTCCAAGCACTAGCTATGAGCGCTGCTATGAATTTACATGTTCGCAATTTATATGGTCGTAATACGCACCACATCATTGAAAGTATGTTTAAGGCCACAGGCCGTGCATTGCGCAAGGCGGTTACTATTAACCCAGATATTCAAGGGGTAAATTCTACAAAGGGCGTTATTTAATATAGTCATTTAATAAAGGAGAACCTATGATTTTTCCAGCTATAGATTTACAAGATGGTCGCAGCGTTCGCCTCTATAAAGGTGACTTCGCACAGGAAACGGTTATCAATCCTGATCCAGTGGACCAAGCAAAACAATATGAAGCGGCTAAGATTGGGGCGCTACACCTCGTCGATTTAGATGGTGCTAAGGCGGGCAAACCTGTTAATGTAGACATTGTAAAAGCAGTGCGTGAAGCTTTCACAGGCATCCTTGAAATCGGTGGAGGCATTCGAGATAAAGCAGCTGTTGACCTCTATTTAGGTTTAGGTGTAGACCGCGTTATCTTAGGTTCCGTAGCACTCAAAAATCCAGAGCTTACCAAACAAGTGATTGCTGAATATGGTGCAGAGCGCATTGTAATCGGCGTAGACGGTAAAAATGGTAAGGTCGCTGCTGAAGGGTGGCTCGATCAATCCGATGTGCCTATGACCGATTTGATTGGCGCTATGGTTGAAGGCGGCGCAAAGTACTTCATCGTTACCGATGTGGACAGAGATGGCACTATGCAAGGTGCTAACGAGGACTTGCTTGGCAATTTGCAAAAAGAATTCCCTACAGCGCGTATCGTTGCGTCTGGTGGCGTTCGTAATTTAGAAGACATTAAATCCCTTGAAGCTAAAGGCGTTATGGATAGTATCGTTGGTAAGGCTTTGTATGAAGGAACGATTACATTAGAGGAAATTGCCGGGTACAATCAACGGTAATTATATTGCTGATGCTATTCCTGTAGTATTTACAACATGTGTTGTTTAGCATGACCGATGAAATAGATTGATAACATTTAGTGGGGAGTAGAATTATGTTAGCGAAACGGATTATTCCATGCCTTGATGTGGATGATGGGCGCGTTAAAAAAGGGGTTAACTTTGTTAACCTCGTAGATGTAGGGAGTCCCGTAGATATTGCGGCTTCCTATGAACAGCAACAGGCTGACGAATTAGTATTCTTAGATATTACGGCTACTGTCGATGTACGGACTACTATGCGCGACGTGGTGCAAGAGATTTCTTCCCAGGTATTTATGCCGCTCACCGTTGGTGGTGGTATTAAGAGCGTTGATAATATGACGGCTTTGTTGAAAGCTGGCGCCGACAAGGTATCTTTGAATTCGGCAGCTCTTGCAAATCCTGAACTCATCACAGAAGGAGCTCAAAAGTTTGGTAACCAATGTATGGTAGTGGCTATCGATGTAAAAACAGACGAAGAGACTGGCGAATGGTACGCTTATACGCATGGTGGTCGTAAGCGCACCGAATGGAAAGCCCTCGATTGGGCTAAGGAAGCTGTCTCTCGTGGAGCAGGGGAATTGCTTGTAACGAGCATGGATAAGGACGGCACTAAATCTGGCTTTGATATCGAACTATATAAGGCCATTGAAGCCTTTGTAGATGTACCTATTATCGCATCTGGCGGAGCCGGCAAGGTTCAAGATTTTATAGACCTCTTCGAGCAAACTGGCGTTACTGGTGCACTAGCTGCATCTATCTTCCACTTTGGAGAAATTAAAATTCCTGATCTTAAAAACGAATTACGAGCTCGAGGAATTACCGTACGATAAAAGTAATTTACATAATTAGAGTATGGTAAACGGCTTAAATGCCTCCACTATGGTAAAGGTACTAAACAAAACATTGAATTTTGAAAAGATTACTTGTATTAAAGGATTACTATATGAAACCGGATTTTGAAAAAGGAAATGGCTTATTGCCAACGGTTGTGCAAGACGCAGACACAAAAGACGTGCTCATGGTGGCGTGGATGAACGAAGAAAGCTTTCACAAAACCCTAGAAACAAAGGAAACGTGGTTTTGGTCTCGTTCTCGCCAAGAACTATGGCACAAGGGCGGCACGAGTGGCAATGTGCAGCATGTGGTGAGTATGGCCCTCGATTGCGACAGAGATACATTGCTCATTCAAGTTAAGCCAGAAGGCCCTGCGTGTCACACAGGAAGCACAAGCTGTTTCTTTAATGATGTAGATTGGAGTTAGTTATGGCACAACAAACATTGAACGAATTATACGAAATTATTAAGAACCGCAAAGCGCAACCTAAGGAAGGTTCTTATACGAATTATTTATTTGATAAAGGTCTCGATAAAATCTTGAAAAAGGTAGGCGAAGAGGCGACAGAGGTTGTCATCGCTGCAAAGAACGAAGACCCTCAAGAGTTGATTTACGAAACAGCAGATGTGTTGTATCACTTGCTCGTATTATTAGCAGAGAAAAATATTCCTTACGAAGCCATTGAGGCAGAACTTGCGAGCCGTGAAGGCGTAGTGAGCAAGACTACAGATCGCCCAGAGATTACGAATTTATAATGCACGCTATTGTATGAGCTTACATCAGTTCATATGAGTTTTAATAAATGTATTTGCATTGAAATACGTACATATGAGTTTAGACGAGTATATAAACAAAAAATGAGTTTGAACGCGTGTATATACGTTAAGAAAATAGTTAGAAAGGATAGCCTATGAAAGAGATAATTCGCACATTGAAACCCTATATACCAGAGGAGCCTGCTACAGCGGTAAAGGAACGCCTTGGGGTAGACCGATTAGTGCGCTTGTCAGCCAACGAAAACCCATATGGTACATCTCCATTAGTGCGTGAGGCTATTCTTAGCTATGTAACACATAATGATGCTAACTATTATCCTGATGGTAACGCTACTGATTTGCGTATGAAATTGGCTGCGTATTGGAAGGTACAACCAGAGCAACTCGTTATCGGTGTAGGCCTAGATGAGGTTATTGCCATAGTCAATAAAACATTGATCAGCGCTGGTGACTCCATTGTGGTAAGCGTACCAGCCTTCTCCGAGTATGCTTTAAATGGTCTCGTTGAGGGCGCTGAAATTCGCGAGGTCCAAGCTGATTTTGAAACAGGTCACTATGATTTCGCCGCATTGTTGAAAGCTGTAGATGACACAACACGCCTCGTATGGATTTGTAATCCTAATAACCCTACAGGTACCTATGAGACTGTTGAAGATATCCGTAACTTTATTGCAAAAGTACCAAAAGACACACTAGTTATTATCGATGAGGCCTATATTGACTTCGTTACATCCGTAGATGTTCCTACAGCACGTGCATTACTAGATGAGTTCCCAAATGTAGCTATTATGCGTACCTTCTCTAAGGCGTATGGCCTTGCTAATTACCGTGTAGGCTATATGATGACGCCTTTAGAGCTTGCGAACTATATGCAAACTATCCGCTTGCCATATAATCTTAATACTTTATCCCAAGTAGCAGCAGAAGCAGCCTTTGATGATCAAGCATTCTTAACAAGAACGATATCTCAAAATGCAGAAGAGCGGGCTAAATGGGAGAGCTTGTTTGATGAATTAGGTATTCACTACTACAAGAGTGAAGCGAACTTTATTTTCTTTTCCGTATCTGATGCGGAAGGCTTAGCCGATGCATGGTTAAAAGAAGGTTATCAAGTGCGCCGTGGGCAACGGGAAGGTTGGTTGAGACTTACCATTCCAATGGCTCAAGATGGAGCTGTTATGCACGGTATATTAAAACAATTCATGAATTAATCAATATGGGATATATCATATATACTAATAATTCGCGCCTTATGATATCAACTTTCATTCTATAGAATGGAGTTTAGCTTTTACCCAATTGAATGGCAGGAGTTTGTATCCTGTTTAGAGAATATATATAACGAAAACGACGTGAACGACGAGCCCTAGTAATGACTGGGGCTCATTAAGGCTGTTGAAAGGAGTATATTATGATTGCCATTATAGATTATGATGCGGGCAATACATTTAATGTCCAGAAAGCGTTGGCCTACATCGGACTTGATGCGGTGCTAACAGCAGATCCTGAGGTTATACTAAATGCCGATGGTGTTCTCTTGCCAGGTGTAGGCGCCTATGCGTCGGCAGTAGCCGTTCTTAAAGAGCGTGGTCTCGTCGATGTCATTCATGAAGTGGTGAAACGAGAAATACCATTATTAGGTATTTGCTTGGGGATGCAGCTATTATTTGAAGAGTCCGAAGAATATGGGCCAACACCAGGCTTAGGACTTATTCCAGGCAAGGTAAAAGAAATCCCTCGTGACCTTGGCCTCAGTGTACCTCACATGGGGTGGAACAAAAATACAGTGCACCATCCAGACAGTGCTTTCAGCAATGTAGACAATCAATATACCTATTTCGTTCATTCCTATTATGTAGATACAGACCCTGAATTTATTACATCCACTGCAAATTATGGCATCGATGTACCTGGCGTTGTGGAGCGCGGTAGGGTGTATGGAATGCAATTCCATCCTGAAAAAAGTGGTGTAGTAGGTTTAAATCTATTGCGTGCATTTGGCAATATTACGGAAGCCTATGCAGCGGCGAAACAATAGGAGGGTCATTCTATGTTAGCGAAACGTATTATTCCTTGCCTCAGTGTGGCAAATGGTCGTGTCCAGAATGGTGTGCAATTCCGAGATATGGTTGATGCCGGCGATCCTGTTGAATGTGCGGAACGTTATGAGATACAAGGGGCGGACGAACTTGTATTATTAGATATAACGGCTACAACAGAAGGCCGTAAAACCTTTACTGATATAGTGCTTAATGCATCGGATAAGGTATTCATGCCGTTAACTGTAGGTGGTGGAATTACTTCTGTGGAGGATATGACGCAGCTTATGAAAGCTGGTGCCGATAAGGTTTCTGTCAATACGGCGGCACTATCTAATCCATCCCTTATCACAGAAGGGGCAAAGAAGTTTGGCAATCAAGGCATCGTTGTGTGCCTAGACGTAAAATATAATCCTTTTGAAAAAATGTGGTATGCTTATGGACATGGCACATCCAATGATCCGGGGGCACAATGCAAAAATGCTTTAGAATGGGCGAAAGAAGCGGTTGACCGTGGTGCAGGTGAGTTATTGGTAACGAGTATCGATAGACACGGTACAGGTCTCGGCTTTGATATCGAATTATATCAAGCCTTGGCAGAGGTTGTAGATGTGCCTGTAACAGCCTTTGGCGGAGCTGGGAATATACAGCATTTTGTGGATTTATTTACAAAAACAAATGTAACTGGAGCCCTCGCTAGTGCCTTGCTACATAATAAAGTATTAACAATAAAAGATATTAAAAAAGCACTTCACGCAGCAGGCATCGTGGTAAGACAATAGATAATTACTATCAAAATAAAACGCTAAAAGCATTCTCTTATTAACGGAGAATGCTTTTTAATTATGCTTTTAACTCATAATGTGCATTCAAAATGAGAAATCGATAATTGACACTTTTATGTTTAGATATACAATAATTATTGTAAGTACTAAAAGTTTAGAGAGCCAATGTGGCATGGATGTGCAAAAGATTTATCAGATATTTTTATATAACACCATGTCACACAAGACAATTGGAGGTGTTTATATGGTTATGAATGGTATTTACTTAGTTATAGCCTCCGCGTGTATTCTAATTTTAGCGTACCGCTTTTATGGGGCTTTCATAGCGGCTAAGGTGTTGACCTTGGACCAATATCGTCCGACGCCGGCTATGGTTCACAACGATGGTCACGATTACGTGCCAACTAACAAATGGGTAACCTTTGGTCATCACTTTGCAGCCATTGCAGGTGCAGGCCCTCTCGTAGGTCCTGTTATTGCAGCCCAGTTCGGGTATTTGCCTGGTGCCTTATGGATCCTAATCGGTTCTGTATTGGCTGGTGCTGTACATGATATGGTTATCTTATTCGCTTCAGTTCGCTATGACGGTAAGTCAATCGCGGATATTGCGCGCGAAGAAATCAGTAAATTAGCTGGTTTCGGTGCTATGCTTGCTACATTGTTCTTATTGATTATCACCCTTGCGGGTATGGCTGTAGTAGTAGCTAACGCATTGCATAACTCCCCATGGGGGTTCTTCTCCGTATTTGCTACAATTCCAATTGCTATTTTCATTGGTATTTATTTGAAATGGTTGCGTCCTGGTAAAATCCAAGAGGCTACTATCATTGGTGTAGCGTTAATCTTCGTAGGCATTATCTACGGTCCTAACATCGCAGCTAGCGAATATGCTTCTTGGTTCACATACGACTTGCAAACTATTGAAATTATGCTTGCCGTGTATGGTTTCTTTGCAGCAGCATTGCCAGTATGGTTATTGCTCGCTCCTCGTGATTATTTGTCTACATACCTTAAAATCGGTACAATTGGCGCCTTGGCTCTCGGTATTATCATCGTAATGCCTGAAATCCAAATGCCAGCTGTTACTCCTTATATCTGGGGTGGCGGTCCTGTATTGAAAGGTTCTGTATTCCCTTACATCTTCATTACTATTGCATGTGGTGCGTTATCTGGTTTCCATACTGTTATTGCAACTGGTACAACACCTAAAATGCTTACTAATGAAAGAGAAATCTTACCTATCGGTTATGGCGCAATGTTAACAGAAGGCTTCATCGCTATGATGGCGTTGATCGCAGCGACTGCATTGCATCCAGACGATTACTTTGCTATTAACTCCACAGTAGAATCCTTCAAAGCGTTAGGACTTCAAGTTCATGAATTGCCAGCGTTGTCCGCAATGGTTGGTGAAGACTTGATGCACCGTCCTGGTGGCGCCGTATCCTTAGCAGTAGGTATGGCTCATATCTTCTCCAGATTGCCTAACATGGATCACTTGATGGGTTACTGGTATCACTTCTGTATCATGTTCGAAGCCTTGTTCATCATGACTTTGATCGATGCTGGTACTCGCGTAGGTCGTTACTTACTTCAAGAATTATTAGGTCATTTCCATCCTAAATTCAACGACCAACATTGGGCTCCTGGCGTATATGGTTGTGCAGCTTTAATTTGTATCTTGTGGGGCTACCTAGTTCTACAAGGTAACATCGGTATTATTTGGCCTCTATTCGGCGTATCTAACCAATTATTAGGTACTATGACATTGGCTGTAAGTACTACAGTTATTATGCGACTTGGCCGCAAACGCTATGCATGGGTTACAGGTATTCCATGTATCCTAATGGCTATCGTTGCTATTGCTGCAGACTTTGAAAACGTATTTAACAGCTATATCCCAGCTGGTAAATGGATCCTAGTAGCATTCAGTGCTGCCATGTTCCTCATGATCCTTATCGTATTAGTAGAAGCAGTTCGCAGCTGGATTCGTTTGTCTGACATTCCTCAAGACTATCGCACTCAAGAAGAAATTGAAGCTGAAAGCCTTGTAAAATACGGTAAACAAGCAAAAGCATAACATCTTAAAGATTAGTGGAGCTATTTTATTTTAATGGGACACTCCTTTCAATATTCAGGCCGATATGTTTTGGGGCCCCATTAAAATAAAAATATAAATGCATCATGATATAATAATGCTATGAAATATTACATACGTTCCTATTGGACAAAATATAAACAATTGTATAAGAAAGGCCTAAAAGGCATTGCTGCTTTTCTTGCCATTGGAGCGATTATTTTCTTTGTATTGGCTACAATAGCGAGTCGTGGGATGGGTGTTATCTTCAACGAGGTTATGGCGCGACAAACGATGATGCGTGGTTCTGTAACCGTAGAGAGTTTAACTGCAACGCCGTGGGGGACATTATCCTTTACCGATTTGGTGTGGAAGGACCCTGAAGGTCGTGAATTGCTCACCGTTCCCAGTGGTAAGATACGCGTTAATATGTGGGACGTAGTCACTCGTAACTTTAAGGCTTCTGCCATAAACGGAATCGAGCTAAATGATGCGACCATTGTAGTCGATTTAGATGATAACAACCGGCTCGACTTCGTGCCTGCCTCACCTGATGTGAATAAGCCTCTTGATGAGGTGGAGCCGCGACCTAAGCCGCCTAAAAAGACGACGCAAGATCGGCAAGAGGAATTGGCTAAAAAGGTTCGTAATTTTAATTGGGAAGGTCAACATTTGGACCTTACCATTACACTTAGAAATAATCAGCTAGAAATCTTTCAGAAAAATCGTCACTATGTGATGAAGAATGTAGAGGCTAAAATCCATCTTGATAGTAAGCGCGCTATTCGCATTGATATGGAAACCGGTAAGTTTGGTGGAACCGCTATTGGTGATGGAATGACACTAAAAGGTCGCGTTGATTTAAAGGATGTGTTAAAGCATCGCATGCCTCAGTTAGATTTACAGTTTGATGTGAAAGGTGTGGACCCCGCCTCTCTTGGTTTTGGCGATGATATTCACGATGCTATGACCTTGCTGACGCGAGTAACTGGTGATTTTAATCGACCGTTGGCTAAAGGCCGTGTAACGATGCCTATTTTACGTATTCCTGCGCTTACCTTTGAAAACGTAGTGGGTGATGTGACGTACCAAGATGGCATTTTAAATTTTGAAAATGTTAATGCTAATGTATATAGTGGCAAATTAGAGGCAAAAGGTGTATATAATCTAGATACAAGAGCCTATACGATTACAGGGATAGCAAAGGACCTTGATAGTAGTGAGGCTCTTAAAACACCTGAATTTGTTGTACCGGTGTCGGCTAATTTGAACTTTAAAAGCGAAGGCTTGCCTCGTGATATGGAGGTGTGGGGTAATTTCTGGTCTGGAGAAGGCCACTATATGCTTATACCGATCCAAAGCATTACTGGGAACTTTCACAATAAGGGGCGGCATCTGTCCTTTAGTGATGTGAAGGTGAATACGAATATTACGACCATTTCCACAGATGCGCTTCGCATCGATAATGGTCAGCTTACAATGGGGCCACTCAATATTACGTCCCACGGGGGCAGTAATTTTATCATCTACGACGAATCCTTCGATGAGATCGATGAGAATATGGATCGGATTAAAGCTGGCATGAAGCAAGCTGGCGAAAATAGCAAACGTGCATCTGAGTCGTCTAAAGATCTCGATAACTTTAAGCCTCCTGAGGATTTAAAAGCATCCTTTGATAATGTAAAACGCCAAATGGATGGGGTGAAAGATGCTTTCAAAGGTATCAAAATAAAGTGATAAATGAAATATAAATGATATTAACTCTCTTTCATTGTGCGTTTATGTAGATAGTTTATAATAAATCTCCGTTATCATAATTTTTGATAAAATACTTTTATGTTATTTGGAGGTTTTTTATGAAAGCATCAAAACAATTCTCTATCGTTTTGGCAGCAGCTGTACTTGCTTTTGGCGCTGTTACAGTAGCACCACAACAAGCAGACGCTTCTTATGGCTACAAATATACTGATTCCCAACGTCCACCAGTATCTACTCCAACAGGTTATGTTAATCCAGCCATGGGTTCTACAGTAACTGTTACAGATCCTGCACCTACTACAAATAAATTAACTACTCCTAAAGCTAGTACTACTATTGAAAACATTACTGTGACTAATGTTGCACCAAAATACTCTGATTACAATGATATTGCAGCATACTCTCTAGCAGTAGCTGACTATTTCATGGCGAAGATCATGGCTATATATGGTAGTGGTAATACAGCACTTAACCGTTATGGTTTTGGCAGATAATATAGCCATCAAATTTAGTAAAACTAATTTTGAATAACTATATACGTTATACAAATAAAAAGGTCCCGTATGGGACCTTTTTATTTGTATAAATTTTTCGATGCGTTGAGAGCTTGTTTAACAATCTCTTAGCTTCGCTTATCGATCTAATCCGTTAGCGCGTTGGTATTCAGATTTATCTGTAGATTGAGCTTGATCGTCTGTAGTTACAGTATCTTTAGCTAAGGATTTCTTAATTTTAATAAGAGGTTTTTCTGTAGCCTTTGGATCTTCTTTTTTCTTTACATCATTTTGAGATGGTGGCAAGAATGTGTTGAGTTCATTCTTGTGAGATACCTCTGTGTTTGTAGTAGACGCTAATTGTGCGCGTTGAGGGGCGATGAAGATTTCATCCTTCGTAACTTTTACATCGTTCAACAATAATTTGAATACTTGTGGTTTTACAAAGATAGTACCATCTACCTTGCGAGCTGCAGGCAAGAAGGATTCAGTAGTATCAAGGTTAATGATTTTTAATTTACCATGACGTACAACTTCTGCAGAATCTGGTTGGATGGCTAGTGTAGCAATGTTCATGTCTACTAATGCTGTTTTAGTAGGCTCATCCCATGCTACTTTATAGCCCAATGCTTCAGAGACTTGGCGCAATGCTACGAGCGGTTGACCATCTACATAAATTACATTTTGTTGACCGTTGATAGGCTCAACAACCTTGCCATCTACATTGATATGATGGGCAGTTGTTACGGATGCTGGCTTTTCAAGATTCATAGCTGGACCAGGATTCTCCATGCCAATAGCCGCCTGTGCAGGCTGTACCGTGCCAAATGTGAAAGCTAACGCACCTACAGCGATGCTAGATAAAATAAGTTGTTTTAATTTCATAAGTGACCTCCATAAGGTGTTATATCATTTTGAATGTATTAACGTTACCAAATGTATATGAATATTTTATTATAAATTTTAATTTTACACAATCAAAAGGAGGGCGTATTGCACTCATTATTTAATAGTTTTTAATTAAATAATATTTAAAATAATTTTATACTTTGCAAAAAACTTTAATTATGTTATTCTAATAATATGTGTTTCATGAATTTTTCATAATTAGTGTTGTTAGAGTATGTTTATAGGAGAGTTTTGTGAATATAAAACGCTTAGTTCTTCTGAGTTTAGGTGTATATAGTCTGTCTATGCCTTTCATGGTACAGGCAGCTGATCCTGTTATACCTATGACTCAACAAGAGCAATTACAACAAGACCGAGATACTCAACGAGAACGTAATCTTCGCCTCGATGCGAAACGCGTGGGGACCGTTGTCAGTGAGCCGGCACTTATAGACGTACCTTCAGATAAGAATGGTACGTCTTTTTATATTAAACAAATATAGTTAGATGGTGTGCCTAAAGAATTATCGTTTCTAAATAAGATTGCTCGTAAGCATGAGCAAAAACATGTGACTGTA
>OKWI01000193.1_pt1 | contig 19299 bp, 22 predicted proteins | sample 1607141 | NCBI WGS metagenome assembly OKWI01 (sample SAMN07501048, study PRJEB24779) | human gut metagenome | reverse complement strand
GTAAAATGACAATCCTGGAGAAGTAATTTAATTTATGACTAAAAATCAGCAAAAATATAATTATGACTAAGGAATATATTATTAACTAACCCTTAATAAAGCAATTCATGCTCAGCATTGTAATCCATCTAAACTGATACTTCATTCAGATCTAGGTGTACAATTCACCTCACTAGAATTTACGAGATTTTGTTCATCATTGGGCATTTCTCAAAGTATGAGTCGTGCGGGTACTCCGTATGATAATGCTCCAATGGAACGTTATTACAATACATTAAAAGCTGAAGAAGTTTATCAACATCGGTATGATACCATCGAGGAACTGGACCAAGCTATAAACGACTTTGCCTATGTTTGGTATAATCAAATTAGACCTCATTCTTATAATAACCACCTAACACCTCTAGAAAAACGATTGAAATAATTTTATTTAGTCAATGGTGTTACAAAAATGCTTGACCAGGACAGAACCACTACCACGATAACTTAATTCCACTCTATCACCCTCCTATAACTATAATAAAAGTTAGGATTTTATCTAAGCATTATTTATGATTATTTTAACACAAGACAATATTTATAATTCAGTTTGATGAAGAAAAATAATTATTTCAGAATCTTCTCTTTGATACTTTTAATTGACAATGACAAAACTATCATATAAAAAGAAGTGGCAGAAATATACTGATTTCCTCTTTTCATTGTTGCAAATTAGTTTACTTCGCAATCTAATCCTTGATGGTTATAAACGGCTCTATAATTTCTGTAGTGGGTAAATCCACCATGGAAATTATGGAGCCTTTTTGAGTATATACAAAAAGTCCCATATGACCTATAATAAAAAGTGCTCAAACTATCATTTTAGAAGGACTCATATGGAACAACTAAATCTTATCACAAATTTTCTCAGAATTAAAGACAAAAATATCACTATCACTGATGAATATGATATGGGAACTCACTTAGAACTCCACGGTCACTTGGATCACACAGCCCCTAAATGCCCAAAAATGCAAGGGACAAATGGCTAAGTACGACTACCAGAAAACTTCTAAAATCCCCTACTTAGAAACTGCTGGCTACCCTTTACTTATCCGTCTTCGAAAGCGTCGTTTCAAGTGTAAAGATTGCGGAAAAATGGCGGTCGCTGAAACTCCTCTTGTCAAGAAGAACCACCAAATCTCTGTCGCTGTTAACCAGAAAATCGCACAATTACTCATCGAAAATCAAGCAATGAAACATATTGCACACAGGCTATCAATTTCAACATCGTCAGTTATGAGAAAGCTAAATGAGTTCAAGTTTGAAACGGATTGGAATACCCTACCTGAGGTGATGAGTTGGGACGAGTATGCCTTCAATAAGGGGAAAATGAGCTTCATCGCTCAAGATTTCGACTCCCTAAATGTCATCGCCATTCTCGACGGAAGAACTCAAGCAACAACCATCCGAAACCACTTTCTACGCTATCCTAGAAAGGTTAGAAATCGGGTCAAAGTGATTTACCATGGATATGTTTAGTCCCTATTATCAACTTGCTAAACAGCTTTTTCCGAATGCAAAAATTGTACTCGATCGCTTTCATATCGTGCAACACCTTAGTCGTGCTATGAACCGTGTCCGTATTCAAATTATGAATCAATTCGACAGAAAATCGCAGGAATACCGAGCCTTGAAACGTTACTGGAAATTGATACAACAAGATAGCCGTAAACTCAGCGATAAACGATTTTATCGCCCTATGTTTCGAATGCATTTGACTAACAAGGAAATACTCGAAAAACTCCTGTCTTTCTCCGAGGAACTACGACAACACTATGAAATCTATCAGCTTCTCTTATTTCATTTCCAAGAGAAAAACTCAGATCATTTCTTCAGTCTCATCGAACAGGAAATAGCCACTGTTAATCCTATTTTCCAGACGGTATTTAAGACATTTTTAAAGGATAAAGACAAGGTTTTAAACGCCATGGAATTGCCTTATTCCAACGCCAAACTGGAAGCTACCAATAATCTCATCAAAGTCATTAAGAGAAATGCCTTTGGTTTCAGGAACTTTGAAAACTTTAAAAAACGGATTTTGATTGCATTGAACATAAAGAAAGAGAGGACGAAGTTCGTCCTCTCTAGGTGTTAGCTTTTAATCTACCCACTACAGTTGACAAAGAGCCTTATAAACAACCCCCCCAAGATTAAATCTTGGGGGGGTTGGTGGGGAATAATAACATTCCCCCGATTTTTCATCGCTCTAAGCAATTCTAAAACCTTGATTTAATAGGCTTCGCAATCAAATTGCGATACTCTATTATTTAAGAGTAACTGAAGCTCCAGCTTCTTCAAGTTTAGCTTTGATTTCTTCAGCTTCAGCTGCAGAAACACCTTCTTTAATAACCGATGGTGCACCGTCAACGATAGCTTTAGCTTCTTTAAGACCTTCGCCTGTGATTTCACGTACAACTTTGATAACGCCAACTTTTTTGTCGCCTGCAGATGTCAATTCAACGTCGAATGAATCTTTAGCAGCACCAGCGTCAGCAGCACCATCTGCAGCAGCAGCTACAGGAGCAGCAGCAGTTACGCCAAACTCTTCTTCGATAGCTTTTACAAGGTCGTTCAATTCAAGGATTGAAGCTTCTTTAATTTCAGCAATAATGTTTTCAATGTTCAATGCCATTGTGATTTCCTCCAAATGTGTTTTTTAATATAGTGTTTTAAACGTAGCTTAGGCTACGAGTTGTAAAGATGGGCTTATGCAGCACCGTCTTCTTTGCTTTCTGCAACCGCTTTGACAGCGTATGCAACGTTGCGCACTGGCGCTTGAAGTACAGAAAGGAGCATAGAAAGCATACCTTCTTTGTTTGGAAGTGATGCAAGAGCGTTGATTTCTTCGACTGAAGTGAACGCGCCGTCAACAACACCACCTTTGATTTCAAGAGCTTCTGCGTCTTTAGCAAATTCGCTAATAACTTTTGCTGGTGCGATAACATCTTCGTTTGAGAATGCTACTGCAGATGGACCAACGAAAAGTTTTTTAAGGTCTTCAAGACCTGCTTTTTCAGCTGCACGGCTCAAGATAGAGTTTTTGATAACTTTAAATTCAACGCCTGATTCACGAAGATTACGACGAAGAACTGTATCTTGGTCAACTGTAAGTCCACGAGAGTCAACAACAACGATAGATGCTGCTGCTTTCATTTTATCAGCGACAATAGCAACTTGTTCAGCTTTCTTAGCAATAATAGCTTCACTCATTAGTAGTTTTACCTCCGTTTTTATTTTTGGGCTAGGCACAAAAAAACCGTACCTAAACCTAGACACGAAAGTACAATACGTCACAAAAAAATAGTTACGTTTTGTGCCTCGGTTGGATGTTTACGAGTCTAGCTCCCCAACTGTCTTAGGTCAGTTTTTTTCAAACCTTATATAGAATACCATTACCTGAATCAGACGTCAAGAGAAAAATACAACTTTTTTGGATTTTTTCTCTATCTTTTTTGAACATCATAAAGCCTCTAAAAATCCAAAGATTCAAGAGGTCTTTTCTAATCATATCTAAGAGCTTCGAAAGGATCGAGTTTTGATGCCTTATTTGCCGGCAGGATTCCTACGCCTGCTGAGAAGCCTATTCTTCCCATGGCTACGCCAAGAGAGACCGTCTCTTTAAGATCCATTGCATTCCCAATTGTTCCAACTACAAGGGCCGCAAAACCTAGACCAATCAGGCCATCCAGGATGGTAAGGACCATCGATTCAATCAAAAACGAGTCAAGATTTTACGACATGTGGCGCCTAAAATGTTACGAAGACCAATCTCTCGTGTCCACTCAGTTACTGAAACCAACATGATATTCATAACACTAATCACACCAACTAATAATGAGATCGCAGAAATATCACCGACAACAGTGGTAATGATCCCAATAATCGTGTTGACCTGATCTAAGGCTGAACTCATATCTGCTGACTTGTACTCTCTATTGTCACCTTGGGACAAGTGGGTCAAGCATTTAGCGACATCCTTAGCGACACTGCTACTATTTTTCACATCGGTCACATGGAAACAAATCTGACCATTAGGATCAGTATTATTCTCAGCTGCTAACTAGATATTGGCCACAAGAGCTGTACCAATTTCACCAGAGGAACCAATCGCTGTGTCAGTGTTTCTTATAGACACCAATCACACGACAATCATTGTTACCAACAGTAACTACTTGATTAAGGGCATCCTCATTGGTCTCAAAGAATTTTTTAACTACCATCTGATCAATGACAATGACACGCGAAAAGTTTTTGTAATCATTGTCTTGCAAGGAACGTCCTGCCAGCATCCCTAACTTTTTAGCTTTAAAGTAATCCTGACTGGCACCTGTGATATTAACATTCTTCACAGTTTTTTTGGAGGGAGATAGAGGACGTTAGGTTGTTGGTCACAAAATTACTATCGATACCTGGCGTCTGCTTGGCCACTTGCTCTAGCCAAACTTCTTTAACCAGTTTGGTAGGTTTTGCCAAATCTGCATAAGCAGGATCTAGCTCCTCAGCCTTTAGTGTCTCTCCATCCTTAAAGGATTTTTCAGCCTTGGTAATAACTTTTTTGAACTTCTTTCAGCCCTGATGCAATTTTTTGTTGCTTGGCATCGGCATTACCAAGTTTGACCCTAACTTGCTTGATTTTCTGAGTCTCATCATCGTAAAGCCAGACATAGTTGTCAGTTCCTTTCTTGCTCACAGCAGTTACAGGAACCAACAAGACATCATCATTTGTCACTTAAAGATATACATTAAAACATTGCTTAAGTTTGCCGATGGAGCTAGTCAATTGAACCTTATATTCATACTGGGAACCTGACTGACCTGAATTGCCAGATGTCCCATCTGACTGACTGGCATTTTGCTTAGGATAATTGGAAACGTAGCTGACTTTACCTGTCCAAGTTTGATCTGGGTATACTTTGGAAGCAATCTTGACCTTTTGACCTACTGAAATATTTGGAATGTCATATTCTGTTAAGGTCCCTTGAATCTCAAATTAGCCCTCACTTGTCACATGAACTAGGGTTTGGCTCTCTTTTGAAGCACAGGGTCCACAGAGTCCGCAACTTCTACGACTGTTCCATTAGCATCTGAAACAATTACTGTTTGGTTGAGGACATCTTGCGCCTTTTCTAGCTCTGATGCTGCATTGGCAATGGCATCATTATAATCTTGCAAGGTTTGGTAATTACTTGCCTCGGTTTTCTGACACTGTTGAGGACTAACGGTAGTTGTCGAATCATCCTCATCCGAATCACTATTTGTTTGCGTTGAAACCAAGGGAGCTGTTCCATACTGTTGGAAAAAATTGCAGTCACGATCTTGCCATATTATAAGCACGACTATCTGTATCATAGGCTGCTTAGGCTGATGTGCTGTCATATTGGATCAATTGCTGAGCAACACTAATTTTCTCACCAACATAGACTGTCACAGATGCATTTCGTCCAATAGTATTGTCAAAATAAACGTACTGTTCCGATTCTGCCCTCACCATACCAATTAGAAGAGCGGACTAGGCAAGTTGTTCCTTTTTTACCTTCAATAATCCAAACTCTTTTTGATTTTTAAATAACTTTGGACTGATTTTCTTTCACATAAGTCTCTCATTCTGATTGTGTTCTATAGATATAGAAATTGTGATGTTTTTAATATTCCGTGTCAATGAGTTCCATCACACCATAGTGCAACTTTTGATTGGGACGAACCTGACGTTCAAAACCAAGTTCCTCAAAAACAGAGTCACGAAAATGTGCCTTGATGATAATTCGTTCTCGGCCAACACGTTTAGCCTCATCGAGCCATTCTCGCGTTAAGCGACTGCCATTGGCCAGAGGTTTGATAGCATTTAGATTTTCTGATTCCTTTATGGTCTCTGAAAACATAGGATCAGCATAGATAATATCAAAAGAATGATCAGTCTGAGATTTTAAAAAGGTTAAACTATCACTCTTAACAGCCTTAATAGACCGCATGGCCTTTTCAATCTGCTTATTATCCGTCTGATAAGTTGCCAGACCACGAGAAACCACCTGAAAAATCACATCTTGACTCTCAAGGGCTGTCACCCTATTTCCCACTGCTGCCATCACTAGACTATCTGAAGCCAACCCCATGGTCGTGTCAAGAATAGACTTGGGAGATTGCCCCAAAAGACTAATTAAAGCATCATGTGGAGCCTTAAGCCGAAGGACAGCCGTATCTGGATGAAAGGTCAACTCACTGGCATCTGCATTGACAAAAGACAATCTGTCCTTATATAGAAGATAAAAGGGGCCAAATCGTTCCAGACATTTGGATAAAGACAACTTGCGTCGTGGCTGATAGTCAGCTCCTAGTTCGCTAGCTAATTCTTGAGCACGTGCAATTAAGGACTCGTTTTCACGTAAAGATGTCGTAATAATCATGTTTCTAGTATAGCAGAATCTTAGGAAACAAAACTATAGCCTAAGCTTTCATTTTTAACTTCTTAGCTTACATTCGTGTAAGAAAAAAGCCCCAGAAAAGCTGAGACTCAAAATATTATTATACTATTTTAAAATATGAAATGAAACAAGAAACTCTGGAGAGATTATGAAATAGATTTTACGAACCTAGTAACCTTACACAGAAACTTTCCTAAGTGATAAAAACGCCTGAAGCGATTAGTTTCAGACGGTTCGGAAGTTTTGAGTCATGGAACTTCGCAGAAGGTTGCTGACGTCCGCCATCACCCGAGGAAAGTCTCAAAAGAAAACTTTGTCTTCAATAAAAGCCCCAGCAAAGCTGAGACTCAATATTGTGTTTAGATAGCTTCTGTTGTAAAGCTGCGGCTTTCAAGCACACGCACCATAGCATCTGCTGTATCAAGGGCTGTGAAGAGTGGAATTCCTGCTTCAATAGCTGAACTACGGATAGCTGCTCCATCTTCGTCATAAGTACGTTTGTTACCAACTGTATTGATAATAGCTTGTGCTTTACCTGTACGAACGAGGGCTGGAATGTCATTGTCATCGTTTTCACCCAACTTGTTAACAAGCGTTGCGTGAACCCCGTGTTCATTCAAGAACTTAGCTGTTCCTTCAGTTGCGTAGATACCATAACCGATAGCATCGAAACGACGAGCCAAGTCAAGAGCTTCTTCTTTGGTATCATCGTGAATAGTAAAGATGACGTTACCAAAGGTTGGCAAGTGGAGGTAAGATGCTTCAAAGGCTTTGTAGAGCGCTTTTTCAAGAGTCGCATCTGTACCCATAACTTCACCAGTTGATTTCATTTCAGGTCCAAGGAGACTATCTACCTGAGCCAATTTTGTGAATGAAAAGACTGGTGCTTTGACATGGACATGGTTACTTTCTGGATAAAGACCATCTTTGTAACCTTGCTCAGCCAATGATTTACCAAGAATCAAGTTTGTAGCAACTTGAGCCATTGGGATATCAGTCACCTTAGACAAGAATGGTACTGTACGGCTGGCACGTGGGTTAACCTCGATAACATAGACCGTTTCGTCCTTAATAACGAACTGAATGTTCATCATACCGATACAGTTAAGACCGATAGCCAAACGTTTCGTGTAATCAGCGATAGTCTCTTGGATTTTCTTAGAAAGAGTTTGTGGTGGGTAAACCGCCATTGAGTCCCCTGAGTGAACCCCCGCACGTTCGATGTGTTCCATAATACCTGGAATTAAGACATCCTTACCATCAGAGATGGCATCCACTTCACACTCACGTCCTATGATATAGCTATCAACAAGGACTGGGTGGTCTGGACTAGCCTTAACGGCTGTGCGCATGTAAGAACGAAGGTCATCTTCATTTTCAACGATTTCCATAGCACGTCCACCCAAAACGTATGATGGACGAACAAGAACTGGGAAACCAATCTTACGAGCCGCTTCAACTGCTTCTTCTTCATTTGTCGCTGTTTGTCCTGGTGGTTGTGGAATGTCAAGATCTTTAAGAGCCTGTTCGAAGAGGTCACGGTCTTCTGCACGGTCAAGGTCAGCAACCTGTGTACCCAAGATTTTCACACCTGCTTTAGACAATGGCTCTGCCAAGTTGATGGCTGTTTGTCCACCAAACTGAACCACCACACCCTTAGGTTGTTCCAATTCAATAACGTTCATCACGTCTTCGAAGGTCAATGGTTCAAAGTAGAGTTTGTCTGACACTGAGAAGTCTGTTGAAACTGTCTCAGGGTTAGAGTTCATGATGATGGCTTCGTAGCCAGCAGCTTGGATAGCTTTTACAGAGTGAACTGTCGCATAGTCGAACTCAACCCCTTGTCCGATACGGATAGGACCTGAACCAAGAACGATGACCGATTCTTTATCAGATTTGATTGACTCATTTTCCCACTCGTAAGTTGAGTAAAAATATGGTGTTGATGATTCAAACTCAGCCGCACAAGTATCAACCATCTTGTAAACAGGAACAATGTTATTTTCCAAACGTGTCGCACGTACTTGGTTAGCTGTTTGATTCCAAAGATCAGCAATCTTACGATCAGAGAAACCGTTACGTTTAGCTTCTTTTAAAACATCAACATCGCCTACGTGAGTAGCCAATTCTTGTTCCAATTCGAAGATGTGGAGCAATTTATCAAGGAAGAAGATATCAATCTTAGTCAACTCTGATAATTCTTCAATAGTGTAACCACGACGAATGGCCTCAGAAATATAGAAGAGGCGGTCGTCTTGAGCTTTAACAACTTTTTCAACCAAGGCATCGTCTGTTACTTCGGCAAGCTCAGACATTTCATTGTGGTAAACTCCGATTTCAAGTGAACGGCATGCTTTAAGAAGTGACTCTTCAATGTTACGACCGATAGCCATAACTTCACCTGTCGCTTTCATCTGAGTACCGAGACGACGTTCACCGTGTTCAAATTTATCAAATGGGAAACGTGGAATCTTAGCAACCACATAGTCAAGGGCTGGTTCAAACATGGCATAAGTTGTACCAGTGACTGGGTTAATCATTTCATCAAGTGTCAAACCAACAGCAATCTTAGCCGCCAATTTAGCGATTGGATAACCAGTGGCCTTTGAGGCAAGGGCTGATGAACGTGATACACGAGGGTTTACTTCGATAACATAGTACTTGAAGCTATGTGGGTCAAGCGCCAACTGGACGTTACAGCCACCCTCAATTTTAAGGGCACGGATAATCTTCAAGCTGGCATCACGAAGCATTTGGTTTTCAATATCTGATAAGGTTTGCGTTGGGGCAAATACGATTGAGTCCCCTGTGTGGATACCAACTGGGTCAAAGTTTTCCATGTTACATACCACAAGAGCATTGTCTTCGGCATCACGCATAACTTCGTATTCGATTTCTTTGAAACCAGCGATCGAACGCTCAATCAAACATTGGGTTACTGGTGACAATTTCAATCCATTTTCAGCGATTTCACGGAGTTCTTCTTCGTTAGCACACATACCACCACCAGTACCACCAAGGGTAAAGGCTGGACGAACGATAACTGGGTAGCCAATCTCTGTCGCAAAGGCAACTGCTTCTTCAACCGTATTTACAATTTCTGATTCTGGAATTGGTTGTTCCAACTCTTCCATCAATTGTTTGAAAAGGTCACGGTCTTCGGCTTGGTCAATGGCAGACAATTTTGTTCCCAAAAGCTCTACTCCAAGCTCATCAAGAATACCAGCTTTTGACAATTCCATGGCCATATTCAAACCAGTCTGTCCACCAAGTGTTGGCAAGAGGGCATCAGGACGCTCTTTACGAAGAATACGTGTGACAAACTCAAGCGTAATAGGTTCAATGTAAACCTTGTCTGCGATTTCCTTATCAGTCATGATAGTCGCAGGGTTAGAGTTAACAAGAACAACACTGTAGCCTTCTTCTTTCAAAGCCAAGCAAGCTTGCGTACCAGCGTAGTCGAACTCAGCAGCCTGACCAATGATAATAGGACCAGACCCGATAACCATAATTTTTTTAATATCAGAACGTTTAGGCATATTTAAGATACAAAGGACGACCAGAAAGCGCTAGGATTTTAGGCAATCGTTGCAGGATGCCAGCATCCAAAACGATTGTTCTAAATTCCGAGCTTTCCGTCCGTGTTCAGTTTAAGATAATATTTTTAACATGACGCTTTTAACTTAATAAGGAATCTGTAACTCCTTGTAATCAAAGCAAGCATCACTAAAACTGAAAACAATACAGTTTAATTAGTCTCTTTAACTGAATACAAGTCCTTAATTCTCCTTTCTATTTGACAACTCTCTGGTTGTCATTAAATAAGGTAGTAGACTGGGGAAAACAAGGGTCACACCCCATTATAGTCACTAGACAGTTGCAATTAACGACGTGCATTTTCAGCTTGGAAAGCATCAATCAATTCTAAGAACTCATCAAAGAGATAGCTCGCATCGTGTGGACCAGGCGCTGCATCTGGGTGGAATTGCACTGAGAAGGCAGGGAAGTCACGGTGACGAACACCTTCAACTGATTTATCGTTAATCTCTTCGTGCGTTACCATGAGGCACTCTGGAAGTGTGTCACGGTCAATGGCATAACCATGGTTTTGGCTGGTGAAATCAACACGACCAGTCGCAATTTCACGAACCGCATGATTAAATCCACGGTGACCAAACTTCATCTTGTAGGCCTTGGCACCATTCGCCAAACTAAACAACTGGTGACCCATACAAATACCAAAAATTGGGATTTTGCCTTGGATGCCACGAATCATATCAAGTGCATGAGGCACATCTTCAGGGTTACCTGGACCATTAGATAACATCACACCATCTGGATTGAGATGGAGAATTTCTTCAGCTGTGATATCATGAGGAACAACCATCACATTACAATCACGTTTTGAGAATTCACGTAAGATTGAGTGCTTCAGACCAAAGTCAACCAAAACAATATTTTTACCAACACCAGGTGCTGGGTAGGCTGTCTTAGTCGATACCTGCTCAATATTGTTGGTTGGCAAAACAGTGGCACGCAATTGATCTTGCAAGTGCTCAATGCTGTCTCCAGGTTTAGCCAAAGTCGCCTTCATGGTACCATGTTGACGGATAATCTTAGTCAAAGCACGTGTATCAATACCAGAAACACCCGGGATGTTTTTAGCTTTCAAAAACTCATCCAAGGTCATTTGGTTACGCCAATTGCTGGCACGACGGCTAGCCTCTGAAACAACCACTCCCTTAGTTGTTGGCGTGATTGACTCATAGTCATCACGGTTAACCCCATAGTTTCCAACCAGTGGATAAGTAAAAGTCAAAATTTGACCGTTGTAAGACTGGTCAGTGATAGATTCTTGATAACCCGTCATACCAGTATTAAAGACGATTTCACCCGTCACATCCACATCAGCACCGAAGGCCTGACCTTCAAAAATAGTGCCGTCTTCTAAAATAAGTAAACGTTTTGCCATTATAGTAAATTGTTCCTTTCACTTAGAACAAGGCCCGTCTCAAGTCTAAAGCAAACAACAATAATGCAGCTGAGTCAAAAAGTAATTCGTTTGCACAAGGCTTAGGGCGTGTTCTTTTTCGTCTGATTCTCTCAGGAATCTGTTAACGTTGTTTACGCTTTGCCATTTAAAATAGCTTCGATAATCGCCATACGGACAAAGACTCCATTTTGCATCTGAGTAACGATACGTGCCTTAGGTGCCTCAACCAAGCTATCAGCAATTTCCACATCACGATTAACCGGAGCTGGGTGCATAATGATTGCTTGATCTGCTAACTTTGCATAACGTTCTTCAGTCAAACCATAGAGAGTATGGTACTCTTCTTTTGAAAATCCTTTGTCATTCCTATGACGTTCGTGCTGAACACGAAGCAACATGAGTACATTCAAGTCCTCAATGACGTCGTCAATGGCCACATGCTGACCATAAACATCAAACTCACTTGAATACCACTCTGTAGGGCCAGCAAAATAAATCTGTGCTCCCAAACGCTTGAGAATTCGCATATTTGACTTAGCTACACGCGAATGCGTAATATCGCCTGCAATACAAATCTTTAGATTTCCAAAAGTTCCGAACTCTTCATAAATTGTCATCAAATCAAGCAAACACTGACTTGGGTGTTGCCCAGAACCGTCACCACCATTAACAATAGAAGTCTGAATAGTCCTACTGTCAATCAACTGCTTGTAGTAATCGACTTCCGAGTGGCGAACCACACAGATATCAACACCCAAAGCAGACATCGTCAAAATCGTATCATAGAGGGTTTCACCCTTATTTACTGAGCTAGTCCCAGCATCAAACTCAATCACGTCCAATCCAAGTTTTTTCTCAGCTACTTCAAAGGACTTATGTGTTCGTGTTGAATTTTCAAAAAAGAGATTGGCAGCGAAATACTGTCGATCCAGCTGGAAATCAGCTCTACCGTTTTTAAAATCTCCACCTCGACGAATCATGCCCAAGACCTCTTCATTCGTGAGGGTTTCCATAGTCACCAAATGTTTTAGTGACACTTTCCCATCTGCAATCGCCATAGTTTTTCCTTTTTTAATGATTGATTAGTTCTTGCTACCTTTATTAGGATCTGGCAAGATTTGGTAAAGCAATATTCCAAGAATGGTTGAGCTTGCCACACCCGTGATTTGAAAACCACCAAGATCAATCATCAAACCACCGATACCAGATACCAAGATAACACTAGCAATCAAGAGATTCTTTTTATTATCAAAATCAATCTTATGTTCAACTAAAATTTTCAAACCGCTAGCAGCGATAACCCCAAAGAGGGCAATTGAAATTCCACCCAAAACAGCTGTTGGTATGGAACTCAAGAGAGCAGACACCTTACCAATAAAACTCATCAAGACCGCAATCACTGCTGCACCCGCAATAACGTAAACTGAGTAGACCTTACTGAGGGCCATAACTCCAATATTTTCACCATAAGAAGTTACTGGCGGAGCTCCAAAGAAACCAGCGATAATCTGTGCCAAACCATCACCTGTTAGAGTACGATCAAGACCTGGATCTTTAAAGTAATCACGTCCAGTTAAACTATTCAAAACCATAACATGCCCAAAGTGTTCGGTCATTGTCACAAAGGCAATCGGAGCCATTGTCAAAATCGCACTTGGATAGAGTTTGAAGTCATAATTCACAAACGGAATGTCAAAACTTGGAACTTGGAACCAATGAGCAGCCGCAACTTTTGAAAATTGGACAAACTCATGGCCCGTTAACCAACCAAGAACCACTGAGAAAATGTAACCCACGATTAAACCAAGTAAAATTGGGATAACACCGATGATTTTCTTACCATACATATTAAAGAGGATGACGGAAAAGAGAGTTACCATAGAAATCACAAGACTAAAGATACTATAGGTATCATTAACCATTGTCGCATCCTTGACTGCATTTGCCGCAAGACTCAAACCAATTACGATGATAATTGGACCAACCACAATTGGCGGTAGGACTCTATCAATCCAAGCATTCCCCACATACTTAACAACCAAGGCAACAACCAAGTAGACCAAACCTCCAGCCATGGCACCTTGAGCCACCGCTCCGATACCGTCAGTCTTCATAAGCATTTGCATAGCCGCAATATAGGCAAAACTAGACCCCATGTAAGCTGGAATCTTGTACTTAGTCACCGTCAAGTGAGCCAAAGTTCCCAAACCAGATGAGAAAAGAGCAATAGCGGGATCAATCCCAACCAAAATCGGTACAAGAACCGTCGCACCAAACATTGCAAACAAGTGCTGGAATGACAAACCCACCAATAAACCAACTTTAGGCATATCATTCACATCATATTTTACGTTATTCACGATATCAAAATACTCCTTAAAAACACGATACAAAGCCCGTCTAAAACCTAAAGCAAAAATAGGAAATACGATGACGGAGCCGATGGCTCCAAAGAGTATTTATCTTTTTTACACAAGGCTTAGGGCGTGTTCAATTAACAAGACACTAAGGGACGTTTTGGCTAAGCCAAACATTTCTGTAGAAAAATAGAAAGTCGACAATACACTCCAAAGTGTGCTAGGGGTAGGGGACTTATCTTTTTCCTAAGAAATGAGTCCCGTGTTTATTTAAACCAACATCTCAACTCTCCCACCACAGCGAAAGAATCATTGTAGGATCGTAAACTCACCTATCTAAAGACTAAAATCTAGTTTGGATCAATAATGTTGACACTATCCTTACCATCAACTTCTGTCACCAATACTTCAATTTCTTCTGACTGACTTGTTGGGATATTTTTACCAACATAGTCCGCACGGATTGGCAATTCACGGTGACCACGGTCAACCAAGACAGCCAATCCAACACGCGCTGGACGTCCATGACTAACGATATTATCAATCGCAGCACGGATAGTACGACCTGTGTAGAGCACATCATCTACAAGGATAACATCTGTACCATCAATTTCGATAGGAATAAGGGATGTGTCCTGTTCAGATTTAACATCATCACGGTAAGCCTTAGTATCAAGCTCAATCAATGGTACATCAAGGTTTTCCAATTGTTTCAAGCGCTCTTGAATACGCTGAGCAATATAAACACCACGTGTCTTAATACCAGCCAAGACAATCTTGTCGAGATTCTTGTTTCGCTCAATAATCTCATAAGTGATACGTGTAATGGCACGTTTCATGGTTACGTCATCGACGATTTCTTTTTTCTTCATAAAAAAACCTTTCTAAATACAAAAAATCCCCTTGAAACAAGGAGATACACAAAAACATGGCACAGTTCACCTGCGCACTTCTCATAGCTCCTTGCCTGCCTCTCTGGACAGTAATTAAAGGACTTATTTAATTAGGTAGATTATAGCAAATTTCAGACTCTTTTACAAGAAAAAAAAAAAAAAAAAAAACGGACACTCTCTCACAAGAAAGAACATCCGTTGGATGACTATTAAGCTTTCCTCAATTTCTCCAAGGTCTCCTTGAAAATAATGGGTTCTTCTGCGGTAAATTCGACCAATTCGCCTGTCGTAGGATGCGTGAAACCAAGGGTCTTAGCATGTAGAAATTGTCCATGGCCCTTGAGGGTCTTGCGTGGCCCATAAAGAGGATCTCCCGCCACCGGGTGACCAATATACGCCATGTGCACACGAATCTGGTGGGTACGACCTGTTTCTAGCTGCAACTCTACCAACGTATAGTTGCCAAAACGTTCAAGAACGGTGAAGCGTGTTACTGCAGGCTTTCCCTTAGCTGTTACTGCCTGTTTCTTACGGTCTTTGTCCGAACGCCCAATCGGAGCCTCAATCACACCTCTATCGTTAGGCAGATTGCCATGCACGATAGCCACATACTTGCGAAGCGACTTCTTATCCTTAAGCTCAGCTGCCAAAGCATTGTGGGCCTTATCATTCTTAGCAATCATAAGGAGACCAGACGTGTCCTTATCGATACGGTGAACAATCCCAGGACGAACCACGCCATTGATAGATGAAAGGTCCTTGACATGGTACATAAGAGCATTGACCAAGGTGCCAGATGTGTGGCCAGCTGATGGATGGACCACCATACCTTGAGGTTTGTTGACCACTGCCACATCCGCATCCTCGTAGATAATATCCAAAGGAATATCTTCAGCCTTGTATTCCAAGACCTCTTCTTCAGGCAATACATAGGTGATGACATCACCCTCTTTTACCACATACTTAGCCTTGGCCGACTTACCATTGACTAATACTGTTCCAGCCTTAATCGCTTCATTGGCCTGACTACGTGACAATTCTGTCAAATCGGCCAAAGACTTGTCCAGACGGTTTCCCGCCTCTTTAATGATGACTTCCATTTTCCTCTTTCCATAAGATTAAAATCAAGAGCAGCACGCCCACCGTTAGATAGGAGTCTGCCACGTTAAATATTGCAAAATCGATAAAATCAAGCTGAACCATATCAACCACGTAACCCAAATGCACACGGTCGATAAAGTTGCCAATACCACCTGAGATAATCAAAATCAAAGATAGAACCAACCAAAGACTCTTCTGGTAATTCTTAACCAGATAGAACAGAGCCGCACCAATCACTAGAACCGTCAAAATTACAAAGAAATATTTCTGATTCTGTAGAATCGAAAAAGCAGCACCACGGTTCTGTAGATAGGTCAAGCTGAAAACGCCAGGAATAGCCTTAATAACTTGGTTGAGGGAAATATTTGCCACAACCCAATGCTTGACCCACTGATCCAAACCAATCAAAGCCAGAATAGCCACAGGAATCGCAACTTTACGCATAAGTCCTCCTATGGTTTATAAGTATCAAAGTAGTCAAACATAACATTGACAAACTTGAGAGCACACGACGACAAGTTAATTCCTTTACGGCGAACATAAACCATCTTGTTATCCAAATTATCCTCAAGTGGAATAACTGTAATACCGTTTACACTTTGAGCATCAAGGAAACCAGAACCCGTCGCATAAGCATCCGTACGCTCCAAGATACCATTCAAAGTCGCACGATCTGTCACGTTAAACATAAGAGACGAATCTGATGTATCCACAAAGTTTTCAGAATAGTACAGGTACTCGTCCTTCTCCTGAGTAAAACGTACGGTAGGTAGGTGTGCCAAATCCTCCATTACTAAACTCTCTTTATGAGCCAGTGGATGGCCCTTACGAAGATAAATATGAGTCTTAAATGGAATTAAATCAATAGACTCAAGCCCAAGCTTATCCATATTTTGTTGGATACCCTTACTATTTTGACGATTCAAATAGATAATTCCAATCTCACTTTGCCCCTTGGCTACTTCATCCAAAATTTGAACGGTCGTAGACTCAAAGATACGTAAATCCTTGTAATCAGGGTAACGTTCCGAAAAAGTTGTAATCAAAGGTGGCAAAAAATCATAGTGCTGACTGGAAATCGAAAACTGGTTGCCCTTCTCAGAAGCATTAAGATAGCGATTTTCAAAACTATCAAAACTTCGAACCACCTCAAGCGCGCGTTCATAAAAGGTCATGCCCTGACTGGTCAAGACTGCCCCCGTCGTTGTACGGGTGAAAATTTTAAAATTTAACTCCTGCTCCAAATCCTTGATAGCCACTGATAGACTAGGCTGACTCACAAAGAGCTTGCTGGCCGCCTCACGAAAGGTTCCGCTGTTGGCAATGGCTACGACATAACGTAGTTGTTGTATGTTCATATGTGACACTTCTTTCTTGAAAAATCAATCAGTTTTATTATACCAGATTTTATCCTCTTTTGTTGATAGTAAAAAGCCCAGGCAACCCTGAGCTTGAATTAATTAAAAAGTAGTCTTATTCGTCTGATTTGTCTGTCAAGAAGTACTCGTTTTCACGTTTGTCATAGTCGAAAGTTAAGTGAACGGTCTTAAGTTTACCACTGTCTGGACTATAATCGTAGAAACTAAGCGATACTTTTTGTGTGAGGTCTCCTTCATTAGTCTGAGTCAGCTCATGCGTACTAAAGCTGACCTCAGAGTGGTTTGAGACAACATCTGAAAGACGTATTCCCTTAAGCAAATCTGCTTGAGTACCAACAGTTAACTTATCAAAATCCTCTTTTGTCCAGTCGCTTTGATAGTCACTAACTTCCTTAACCTTATCATAGCCGAAGTCTGCGGAAGCATGCGCTAGGATGTAAACACCATCTTTAGACTTAAAGGTCAAAATGTATCACCATCTTCTGTAGTGTCAAATAACAAGTAAACAGTCTTAAGTTTACCATCTTCAGATTTAAAGTCGTTATAAAAAACGGTCAATTCTTTCTTGAACTCATCTTCACGAACTGTTGAGATGGTGTAATCAGCGTCTGAAGCTTTAGGGTGATCCTTAAGGATACCTTCGAGTTTTGTTCCGTTTGATGGGTTGCTGTAATCTCCCTTATTAAGAGCATCAAACTGTTCTTTCGTCCAGTCAGATTTATAAGAGTCATCAGTTTGTACAGCATCTGTAGGGAAGTTTCCTGAAGCATGTGACAAGATAAAGGTACCATCATACTGTTTCTTAAAGGTTAGGTAAACACTTTCGCTATAGTCTTTGCCAGAATAAGTCATGTTCAAGTCATCACCTGACATTTGAGCATCTGATGCTTTACAGTAAGTCTTCATAATTGACTTAGCAGAGTCTTTTCCAACTTTCAACTTCTTGAATTTAGATTCATTCCAGTCAAGTTTAGCATTTTTGTCAATGTAATCGTTGACGTCAGTGCTATCACCTTTTGAGTCTGATTTTGAATCGCTGTCATCATTTTTTGTCATCATCATCTTTATCAGCAACTTTTGATGTCTTGCTTGAGCTTGTGCTATCACTAGAGTTTTGAGATATTTGGAAAATCAAACCACCAATAGACACAAAGATCATAAGAACAGCAACACCTATTGCGATGATCGAGAGCAATTTCTTGCTTGATTTAAGGCTGAAGACAAGCGAAACGACTGCTACAGTAACTGTAAGGACTTTCAAAATGATGAAGAGCCAAGTAGGACTGACAAACCATGCCAAGATGGAAAAAATTACTGCAAGAGCAATCGCAACGATTGGCAAGATAAGGTTGAAGAGTGGTTTATCCGCTGAGCTATCTACTGAATTAGGTACAGTTCCGAATCCTTAAGCTGTAGGGATATATCCCTTTTCAAACATGCTTGAATCAAATTGTGGTGTTAGTTGTTGCGCAGGTGCTTCTGAGAAGGCTGCCGTTCCAAATGGTGATTCACTGCTTGCTTGTTCTGTGACAGCACCTTCAGCTGTTTCAGCAACATCAGCTTGTTCTGCTAGCACTTCTTCAGCGACAGGTTCATTAGCTGGTTCTTGTACAGATGCTACTTGAGCAGTCAAAGCGCTAGTATCAAAGTCAGCTGCTTTAGCGTCCAAAAATTCTTGGGGGATAGGTTTACGCCCATGTACCGACTCAAAGAGTTCAGCTCATTCTGCTTTAGTTGACATAAAGATCTCCTTTTTTCAAGAAATCTAAACAAGACATTCCTTCAAATTAGTGAAGTTTTCTATAGTAAGGATTTAGACAACCATCTCCGATCAAGGTTGGTGCAAATGTCCCTTAAAAAAAGGCTGACCTCACTTTACACCTTGTGGCAACCTCTCCCTATATCTAGTCCCATGTTCAATTTATTGTTGATAATTTCATTCTAGCATAATTAAATACCTCTGTTAACCGTTGATATACTCCCCTTATAGTGGACAATGAAAAAATAAAAATTTTCACTAGAAACTATAAGGGGAGTCTTATTATGTCCAAAAGAAGTCCAAAATCTGTATCTGAGAAACTAGAAATTGTTCTGCTTCACTTGGAAGAAGGTAAA
>OKWI01000186.1_pt1 | contig 19985 bp, 22 predicted proteins | sample 1607141 | NCBI WGS metagenome assembly OKWI01 (sample SAMN07501048, study PRJEB24779) | human gut metagenome | reverse complement strand
TTTATATCTGAAATAGTTCATACAGAAGACTCCTTTTTGTTAAAATTATACTATAAATTCAACTTTGCAACAGAACCAAGTTGATAATATTTTAGAACACAAATTAGGGGTATATGAGTCTGAAATAGAAAAGATTATTGATTATATTATAAAAAATATTAAATCTAAGGACTTAGATGTTTCAGAAAATATGCAAAACAAGATTTTTCAATATATTCATTTACAATATTTACGTACTGACGCCGGAAGAATTAATTTTATGAATTTAATTGAAAATCCGTTTACATATAAACCTAGAAAAAAACCTATCGATCTAGATGAAATACAAAAACACAAAAATACAATAAAAAAGTTTAATGAAATTTTTAAGCAAGGTAACAACCTAGAAAACTTATTAAAAAGAATGAAAAAACCATCTAACATGAATTTTCATATTGCAATAAGTGAAGATAATTTATTAACTAGTGATAATCCAGTAATCGCTACTGATAATTGGAACCAAATAATGCTTCCAATTACTCCAAATATTCTTATAGAATTTCAAGAAGATAAAATTAACTCATCTAACGATTTAAGAGTAATATTAAAAAAAAATAAAACAAGATATGTAAATGAAGCAACAATTAATACAGCAAATTATTTTATTATATCAAATAAAGAGTTTACCCGTTATCAATATAAATATATAGACAATCGCTTTAATAATAAGAATTGGGAGATTGGTTATCCTCATGTAAATTTGAAAAATTAAAAACTTTTCTAGCATTATACATATTACAACTTTTGTTCCTTCTTTTTTAATACTATTGAAAGATTGTTTTTTTGCATTTCTCTACTTACCAGTGTTATAATTTAGATAACGAAAATGATTAACAATTAATGCACCAATCCCCACACTACTGCAATAGTGTGGGGATTTTTTCGATGCTGGCTTATAAGTCGCCTATTAATTATTTGTTGCGTTTACTAAGCCAATAAGTATAATACGCAACAGCACAGCCACTGATGACTGGTGCTATGATGTGAACGAAAATGATTAGCAAAGTAATGCACCTCCTCTCTGCGTCTAAATTGACGCCTGAGAGATAGGCGACCTATATATTATATCATCTACGAATATTCGATGATAGATAACTTCCGATAAGTGATTTTATGTTAAAAACTATATTAAAATAAAATTTTATATTACTCTCTCTTTTCCATAAACATTTCAATAAGTACTTGATGGCGACGTATTGCATGATCATACTCCCCTAACAATTCTCGATTCATAAATTGTATAAGTTCTTCTACATTGCCATTAACATATTGAGTTATAAAATTTCTATATGCTTGTTCTCTACCATTTGTACCCACTTTATATGAAATCAATAAACTACTCAGACCATAAACGAAATCTTTATTAATTTCAGAATAACGAAATACATTTTTGACACATTTGTTTTCGATGTCATCTAATTGTTGCTTTTTTTGTTGATAATTCAAAGTATCATCTTTCATTATCTCAGGTGTCTTATTTCTAACGCCTCGAAATTCATTCTTTAGTAAAGAAATCATTCTAAAAGCTTCTTTCTCATTTAATTTCATCTCACTGTCACCCTTCTTTTTGTTATGATATTTCAACTTATTTTTACCTAACCACGTTTTATATAAGAATACTACTAGTACTGTTATTTCTAATACTAATACTACTGGAAATGTAGAAAGAAATATTCTAAACGGTATTAATAATTTACCAAAGTCCCATCTCCATAAATCATATAGTGCTTTTAAACATGTAATTGCAATATATGTATCAACACCTACTAATATGATAAATAATGACCATCTTAGCCACATAGGAAATACTTTAGTTTCTTTTAATGCATCCTTATTAATACTAAAAAGTGCTACGACATGAGGTATAAAAGTCACTCTTGACTCTCTTTTTTTAATATCGCTAATATTCTCTTCATACTCTTTATTTTCATCTTCATCAACATATATAAGTTTTCCATCATCTTTATCTTCGACTCTATCACGAACAATATATTTCATCTTTTTATTATTATGCGTAAGTTCAACTTCATAATATTTCTTTTCTTTGATAAATAGGGGGAATAAAAATATAGCATATACCACATTAAACGCTGTAAATATGTAAAATGCACTCCATAAGTCTGATTTTATTGAATTAATATTTTTAACCTCTGAAAATATTTCACTAATACTCAAAAACATCAATATATCTAAAAGTATAACCAAACCAATAAATCTTAATATATTTTTAAATAGTCTACCTAATCTTTCTTTATTGGGATTCATTATATTATTTCTATCAACCAGTTTTGATATAATGATTCCAAATAACGGTATAACAAATATGCTTAACCATCTCAATATAGTATTGGCAATTTCAAAATATTCCTTGATTTCCATACCTATTGACACCTCATTGTTATTTATATTTAATTCATTTTATGATTCCAATATAGTAAATTAGAAGAACATATGATGTTTATTCAATGGTTTCTGAGTCATATTTATCAAGTTAAATAGCAACCATTTCTGTTCGGATAACTTTATTTCAAAAATCTATCATCTCAGTTTTTCAAACTTTAATGAGTATTATACCAACTAAAAAAAGTGTTTTGTCCTACTCCTTTTGCACTTTACTACAATATATTTTCATACTACTTTTTCATATTAACTGTTATCATTTAAATTAAAAAACTCTCGTCTGACATCCCATTTTTAAACTTAAAAAATCATTTTATGCTATCAACATGCTTCCATTTTTAGATCCAATCTATCGCATCTAACTTTACTTTTATGATACTTTTTTGAGTCACATATCGATGCTTGATGATATTTTCTTTTTGACCACAATGATGTCTTTAACGCCAAACTAAACATCCAAAAACATCATATTTTTTAAGTGCCTTTTGAATCAAAAGTGATCGTGTTTTAATTCAAAATATGACACAAATGATGAGCCGTTAAGCTCCTTTTTTGAATCATGATCACTTCATTTTTGAACACATAAATCATCAAAAACGCGACGTAAAAATGAATAACATTGAATGATTTTAATACCCTATTTGGATTCATTCAATGACCTTAGACATTCAAAAAATGGCAATAAACTATATCAAAAAATAGTTTTTCAAATCATTATTATCGATCATTGACTGTCATTTTTTAACTTTTAAAACCGATCCCAAACATGCCCATACATCGTTTCATTTGCTTCATATATACAAAAAAAGTATCACACATTTTTTTGATTTTAATCGTCCATTTTTAATATTGGAAATCTCTTTTTGACATCTTAACATGTCCTCGTTTTTTTCTTTTTCATATGATCACTGACGATTTCAACCACACATAAAATCAAATGCCATGACACCTCAAACACGCCTTCAACTTTTCAAAATAGATCGCTATTCACTCCTATTTTTCAAAGAAAAGAAGTAACCTCCAAAGCACTTTTTTGTGCTCCGGAGCTAACTTTTTTGTATACTTGGCAACTTAAAAAAGTTACCAAGTAAAGAGCATAAGGGACAACGATGCCACCTTCGGTGGCACCCAGCATAGCTGGGGTTTCCTTACCGCTCGCTTCGCTCACTTGCTCCAACTGCGTTGAACTTAGAGCCCCAAGGGATCAGCTCCAATATCTACTTTCGATATTGGAGCTAAAATAACCCGAAAAAGCCCCGGTAACTTTTTTAACCAAAAAGTAGCCAATTTTAAACAAAATTGACAATTTCCAAATTTTCAACCGCGCCGCTATGGGATTTATGACGTCTCGGTAACTTTTTAAATCCCGGTAACTTTCGTTATTTTAATGCATGTTTGTTTTTTGGAGATGATGTTCGTTCAAAAAGTTGAGACGTTTTTCAAAGTTCAAAACCATAGGAACGATGGCCATCGTTCTAGTTGAAACGTTGAAAATTTTTCAAATAGAGGTGAAACAAATGGTATATCAACACATTAATCAGTACTTGTTCAAACATCAAAAAGATCCTGTGAAGGTCGCTATCATATGTCAAAAAATCTTTGAATATCGTGCCACGCAAAATGAAATCACAACGATGCAACAACTCTTTCAAAACATCTATCGTTACCTACGTAATGATCTCAAATTAGGTTTAGAGTTAACCGCTGTTGCGCTCAATCCTCATGACTTACGTGACTATTTTTTAATCCAATCGTATTACTATCATGTCATTTAACAATGTCTCAGAACGACACGATTTGTCGCGAAACAAATCACAAAAATGGTATTTAATAATCATCTTAAACACCATAAACATCATTCAATTTGATACCTATTTTAATTTTTTACAGACGACAATGCTTGTCGTCTGTTTTGCTTATAATAAAAATCATAAGGGGGACAATATTGTGGGAAACAAGATTCAACGAACATTAACTATCTATACTAAGTTACGTGATCACCATTATGTTAATGTGCCTTTGTTGGCTGAAACATTTCACGTTCATCCGCGTTCGATTCAACGAGATTTAGAAGATATTCGTGACTTTTTAAACGATCAACATCAACATTTATTATACGACCATCATACGCAAAATTATTATATGAGTCATCAAACCATGACCGATGATCAAGTGACACCGACGAGTGTCACATATGAAATGACACATCAACTTTATCAACAATTACAACATCATTATCAAACATACGTCCTCAAAAATGACGCACATAAAATGCTTGTGACATTCCAAATGGCACCCTCAGAAGCCATTCATTTTTGTTTTACATATCGTCATGCATTACGTTTAGTGTCACCTGACACGCTCTTTGCGCAATTCACAACCGAACTGATTCAACTACAAATGATTTACATGAAAGGAGCACTTTAAGGTCTATGTTTCAATCACTCAAACAACTCAATCATCTCCGTTTGTATCAGAATACTCAACAACTGAATACTTCAAGTTTCTTACGTTTTGTTCAATCGGTCTTTCAAATCGTCCCACGTTGGTTTTGGTTTTATATCGTCCTAGTATCGATTGTTTTTCCATTTGAGATTGGCAAAGAACCTTTCTTTGTCCCACTCTCAGCACCACCCATCATGACGCAACTCGTGCATCTATATACCTTCATCGTCATGATATTATCCCCACTCACATTAACGTACATCCGTTTTGTGAAATCTATCAGCTTCACGCGATTTTATTGGGGTTTAGTGAAACATGAAGATCGCTTTACTGAACGTCATAACCAACGGATTCGTGAAAAAAGAGGCAAAGTCTACGCCGATGATCGTTATGCGTTTAACTACAATCGTCGCAATGGACATTGGACTGCGACTAATATAGACGCTGAAAAACGGAATCGTCGTGCAGAGATGGGCAATGGTGCTTGGTTTATCGCCATGGGGTACCTAGGTTTTCTTTTATTCTTTGTCGGTGCCTACATGATCATCATGTATTTTATTATCGTCCCTGTCGCCATCGGCGTTGTCTTACACATGTACTACAAATATCAAGCGTTTCAAAAATAGTAAGGAGGAATTAGATGTATTTAACGCTGTCTCGATTGATGATTTATTTTTGATTATTGAGATCAAGTAATCATCAATCTAATTTATTCAACAAGGAGCGATTCTATGAAAACAAAACAATTACTTAGTACAACTGCCATTGCGGGAACACTTTTATTAACGGGCTTAAACGCGCCTCAGGCAAAGGCTGAAAGTAACATCAATGGATCAAATGCCGTCGATATTATTCAACAAGTCGACAAACAGCACGGCAATCAACCTGATTTAATTCGTTATGGTCAACCGAAAGACCATGGTGATTATTATGAAGTGACAACCAATAATAAATCAGGCGTCGGCGGTACAGGCATCACACGTCTTTATAAAGATGGTACAGTTAAACACAGTACCGACAGCAGTGGTCAAGATTTCAAAACCTTCGGTCATTATGAAGACACATCATCACACGATCAAAACACAACACAAGCAGCAACACAACACACTGAAACATCACAACATGATACAACAAATCAAACATTACCAGAGACAGGTCAATCTCACACTGGTATAACAACAATGGTTGGCATCGTCGCACTGATGGCGGGTATCGGATTCATCGCTCGCCGTGCTTCTCACAAAGCTTAATACGTTAACAGAGCGATAGGTCTTCAATATGAAGAGCTATCGCTTCTTTCTATCCAAAACACAAAGGAGTGTTCACAATGAAAAAAAGTATCATTAGTATGATCAGTCTCACTTTCTTATTAGCCGGATGTGGTCACCATAACCAAGCAGCTAATCAAACACACGTCAAATTAGGAGACGTGATGCATCAAGATCAACACATCTCATATCTCGTCAAAAAAGAAGACAATCCAACACCGACAAAAGATTCCGTCGTGACAGCTTATATTGTGACACAAAATGGCAAACAAACCGTTTATAGTAGTGATCAAGCATCTGATCGCACGTTAGGTGATTTTAAAGACAAATCAGATAAAACTATTATTGATATGGCCAAAAAAGATGATCGTGCTGCTTTTCAATATGAGAAAAAAGAAATGAAAAAAGAAATACAAAAACTTGTGAATCGTAAACAACTGAAGGATCATGATGGTTTTAAACTAAAAGCAAGTGATTTTCAAACCCAACCTGAAACAGCCATAAAACATTTAGATAATATGACTTATCAGGCCCCTCAACCTCAAAAAGTGCGTATCCAAGTGACAGAAGATGAAACAGGGAACCACTCGACACGAGAAGCATTTGCCATTCATCCCCAAGGGATTGGTAACACAAAACAACCTGAAGATGTTGGCGATATTGAACAAGTCATGACGGAAAGTGGTATATCAAATGCTTTAAATGAAAACAAAGGTACGATCGATTACCTCACAACCGACAAACATCCTAACCATCATATGATCGCCTTTGATATTGCAGGTGGTACCGCTGATGTCTATGACAAAAAATATGCATTTATAAGCCAAAACGATGGTGAGTTGAATCTCGTTACACCGGTAGGCAAAAAAACAAAAGGCATTCAGTTTGATGCGCCCGATAGCCGCTATGTTCAAGATCAGAAATAAATCTAAATAGCTTTGCCTTACTCAAAAAATCAATATTGAATATCTATCACATCAATCATCGCCGTATCACAAGATTGTGATACGGCGTATTCATTATAAAGGAGACCTTTCATATGTATCATCATATTCAAATGTACCTTGAACAACTCGGTTATGACATCGTTGAAGTTATTTTATTATTTGAAAAAGTCGACCAAAATCATGCCGATATGGATGAGCTGAATACATTAAATCAACTCGCTAGCGCTGTTTATATTCACTGCCAGAGACACAACTTATTGGCATATACACATCCACCTACACCATTCGATCCCTATGAACTCATCGAATGGTTTGTTTTCCAAAGTTATGATCGTGATATCACTTAGGTACCGTATAGGTACCTTTTTATTTATCATCGTTCATCACATCATCGCTGGTATTTATTCCAATTCCTTGATTGTCATTGAGCCTCCGAACCCTTAACAATCCCGAATTTTATCGAATGATCGGTATCATAGCTCACGCTATACCGACATTCGTCGATATAGTTTAGTTAAGGGTTCTTCTCAATGACAATCAATTTTCTCGGCATAAAAAGTTACTGCCCCCCCACACTCAAAAATGAGAACTTTTTAAAACAGGTGATATCAATTGTGAACACTCAAATAATAAAAAGCGATGCCTCCCAACTATATTTTTATTGTTTGAGATTTACTTTCCTGTCAATTCAGGAATAAGCCAACTTAAAAAGCCGCCAATTGGAAAAATGATCCACCAATATCGAGCCATAAATTCCCAACCATTTTTGACAGGTTGCTGTTTCATATTAGATCTTTTATTGTTCATACCAACAGTCATCGGATATTTTTCATCTAATTTTTTTGATATCAATACATTTAAAACATAATGCATCATAGCTAAACTTAAAAACAGCATAAAAATCCAGACAATGCCATAAATGTCTTGTTTTAACCCGTTTAATCCTCCTACAAAAATACCAAACAAACCTAAAAATACAAAAATAACGCCAAATGCGATGAATCGAAACGTCAATTGTTCATTTCTACGATAATGAAACTGCTTTTGTTGTTCTTTAGCTATTTCCATGATTTCCTCCTCCTTATCAGACGACGCAATCGATTCAAAGAGTTCATTGATGGTAACATCTAACGCATTCGAAATATTTTTAAGTGTTTCGCTACTAACTTCTTCACCTGCCTCTATTCTTTGAATAGTTCTTACAGTGACACAGGCCTTTTCGGCTAAGTTTTCTTGCGTTAACGATTTGTCTTTTCTTAATTTTGCGATTTTTGATTGATTCATAGTATTAAATTACTCCTCATCTTAAAAAATAGCCACGACAATCGCCCGACAGACAGACGACAATGACACGACAATTGATTTAAATTGATATTGTATAAAGATATGTAGCTTTCATTTTACAAAAGTCATAAGAAATAATATACTAGAAGTAACGAAAAGTGCGATGTTGTTTGTACATCAAAAACCCCCACAGCCGTCCAAAGCTTTGTGGGGGTCTTCTTTTTATCATTTGAATTGATCATACAAATAATTTGCGATGATGCCAGTCAAAACTGGACAAATGATAATTGTTACGACGAAAAGTGCAATAGTCATTTGTACATCACACCTCCTTTCATGCACAGGAAGTGCTTTTTAAGTATAACAAAAACGACCAGTTTAACACGATACTTTGTAATGTGAATTTTTGAATAAAGATACAAAATTTCTTTTGATGAAAATGCATGAAAACGTGTGAGAACAACGATGTATAAATGGTGCATATAGGATAAATACAGTAAAAAGGCACAAACACCTTTAAATCAGTGTTTGTGCCTTTTCATTGATTTAACATAATAAAGTGTTATAAGTAGTGATTTTATATAGAATATGTATACTTTGTAAAAATGAACAGAATATTAAATATATATCAAAAAAACGATTAATAAATTTATATTTTTACTATATTATTTTTTAAAACTGTGATATCTTTATTTTAAATTAATATTTTGGAGGGGCAAAAATGAAAAAATATCTAAACTTCTTATTGCATTTTCATTAGTAACAACACTATCGTATGCAAGTGCTTCAACTGGTTTTATGAATGATAACTCTCATGAAGCATTTGCTAAATCTAAAAAGAAAAAACATAAAGGAAATGGTAACAAACATAATTGCTTCCCAGTCGGAAACAGTGAATTTTGTACAACTCCATAATTAAAATAGAAAAGGTAAAGCAATAAACAATTGCTTTACCTTTTTTTTAGGTTTCATTTATAATATTGATAATCTTAGAAAGGTAACTTAATGTTATGAAATCATCTTTGTTTATATTAAAAGAACATTTTAATAATTTATATTTAATGAAAAGATTAGCACAATTTGAAATGAAAATTTCTAACAAAAATAATTATTTGGGAACAGCATGGGAGTTAATTAATCCTTCAATACAAATTTTTATGTATTGGTTTATTTTTGGTTTAGGGTTCAGAAATAATAGAACTGTTGAGAATATACCTTTTATTTTTTGGTTAATTGTAGGAATAAGTATGTGGTTTTTTGTGAACCAAGGTATTTTAAATGGTACAAAAGCAGTTACTAGCAAATATAAGCAAGTAGCTAAAATGAATTTCCCATTATCTATATTATCTAGTTATATCGTCTTGAGTAAATTTTACACTCATATACTATTACTTATTTTAATTATGCTTATATGTGCTTTAAATGGATACTATCCTACTATATATACATTACAATTATTAATTTTTATCCCTTACACTTTGTTACTGACAATGACAATAACACTATTAACTTCAACATTAGCTGTAATTATTAGAGATGTCCAAATGCTTATGCAAGCTCTTATGAGAATAATATTTTTTATATCTTCAATCTTATATTTACCGACAAATACTTTAGTTTTAAAGGTTATACAATTTAATCCTATCTATTTTATAGCTGAAAGTTATAGAGCGGCAATTCTATATCAAAATTGGTTTTTTATAACACATTGGAAACTATCTTTATATAATCTTACTTTCCTTTTAATTACTTTTGTGTTGGGCTCTCTTTTACATGTTAAATATCGCGAACAATTTGCAGATTTTTTATAAACAGGATAAAAAAGCACTCAAAGATAAGACTTTGGTATATACTTCAAACAAAATTTAAAGTTAAAACAAATTGGATTTCGGCTTAGGAGAGATTAAATGCTTTTAAGAGAAACTGAAGACTATGAAAAATATTATAAGATAGGCAATGTTGTTATGGGAACAGCATTTATTTGTATTGTTATTTTTTCGCTTATGAAAAGCACTCCTTTATCTGATCTTTCCTTTTTAATTGTATTTTTCATTTGGGTTTAATAATTATAGAAATCACATTTTTGATTTTGTGGTTTTGAACTATGAGTGGCTAGCACTTTAGCCACTCATTTTTTCGTCAGAAAAAATCCTAAGGGGCTTGGGGAGTATTCCCAACAAGCTGGCCAAACCACTTAACGACTTAATTAATTTTGCTTTATCCTATAAAGTAAAATTATATTAAGGAGTTATCTTTCGAAGAAAGCGTGGTGGGATTGATGAGCGAACAAAATACATTTGTGGCTAGCGACGCAACTGTTGGGCAAAACCATAAATCCAACCGTAAGGAGGCAAAACAAATTAGCTTTCGTGTGAGCGAATCCGAATTTCGTAAAGAAAAAGGCACAGGGCAGTCGATTGGTCACACTTAAATTAGATAAAATGACGCGACAATCGATAGCGAAAGATTTAGGGAAGTTAGGTTCAAATGCCAATCAAATTGCCAAATATTGTAACCAACATCAATATGACGCACCCAATTATATTGAAATAAAAAGCTCGCTCATTTTGAGTTAGCTTTTTATTTTTATCTAAGTATATTTTAAAAATTAGAATACCTTTATTTTTAATTTTAAAGGGGCATTTTAAAGAATTAAGAGTATTTTATATAGTTTTATACCTGAACAATTACATAAACTCTTAAAACGCAAATGAGAGCCAAATAAATATATTTTAATTTCACAACATAAAATTTGAGCAAATCCAGTGTCGATTTTTTAAGACATTGCCCAGTTACATGCAAATTTAAAAATTGGCATAGAAATTGGTTAGCAATTATTCAACGCCTTTCTTGTAAAAATAAGGTCATCTTTGCCCTCTTCTAGTTTAAAATGTTTATATTTTGCTTAAGTCCTACACATAAGTTAACGTACGTTTTCTGTTGACTTAATTCCAAATTTTGATGTTGTTTTGATTGTTGTAAGATTATTTGAGTTATTGATTAAAGATATTGTATTGAGGTATGTTTTGACGACGCATATTTAATGCATGTATTTCTTCAAGTTCAGCTTTAATTGATTGCATTAAATAGCCTTGCATAGTTTCAACGGTTTCATTTTTTTGTAGCAACATGGCTTTAAAACGTTTTAAAACACTTACAAGTTCAAATTCGACGTCTTCTAAACGGTAATATGTATCATGTGTATTATTAAATGACTTTTTCCCCTTGAGTAAGATACTTTTAATAATACGGATGTCTTTAATTTCAAAATTATTTACATAAGATTTGATTTGCGAAGGTAATTCTTCAAGCGCCTGGAATTTTAAGGCATCATTATTAAATTCGGTTTGTTGATGATTTGTATGATTCGAATGAGAATTCTTAGAAATCATGTTAGATGTATCATTCGTATAATTCGTATCATTATTCTTAGTCTCTATATATTCAGTATTATTAAAATCAGTATCACTTGACTTAGAATTTATTAGTTCTTGAACTGATGATTTATTAGTTCTGGAACTAATAAATTCTTTGTTCTGGAACTTAGAATTTATTAGTTCCTTGTCATATGTGGGTTCGAGTAAATAAATTTTGTTAGGTTTATTTAAACCTTGTCTTTCGTTTATAATCAAATTGTATTTTTCTAATTCTTTTTTTAATTTAATGATTTTTGGTTCTGCATAATTTAAAATTGAGCATAACTGTTTATTGGTATATAAAAGATAAATATTATTTTCTGAATCTACCCAGTTATTTAATCTTGATAGTTCAAAGCGATCTTTTAATAAAGCATACATAACTTTTGCATCTGTGGGCATTTTAGAAAAGTATTCATCTTCAAATAAAAATTTGGGTAATTGATAAAAACGTAATGTTTCGAATTCACTTGCAGATATTTTTTTAAATTTAGACATAATAAAAAACCTCATTTCCTTTTACTTAGAGTTGAGGTAATAAAACAATTTTTACGTAAGTTATATGTTTTGTGCTTGCACTTAGACGAGTAGATATATATAATACAAGTATCAAAAAAATATATAAATAAACGAACGCAAATCGTTTTAATTACCAGAGCCGATGCTACGCCAATAGCATTGGCTTTTTAAAATTCATAAGATAATATTAACATTTTTAAAGGTGTATATAAAGCGTTTTAAGTACAGATCAGAATCATGTTATGACCTTAAAACAACAAAATTTATTATTTTAGTGGCTAATTAGGTAGTAAATTAGGTACTTAGGTAGTAAAAATGATATATTTAGGCGGTAAAAAAGATGAAAGAAAAATTGTTAGGTGGTAAAATTAGGTAGTAAATTAGGTGCCTAAGGGTGGATGATATGAAAACTATAAAAATGGTTGCTGATGAATTGAATGTAACTAAACAAACTGTTGTTAATAATGCTAAAAATTTGAATATATCTTTTGAAAAAGAAAATGGAGTGAATTATATTGATGATAATGATTATTTGAAAATAGTAGAAAAAATCACTAAGAAAGAAAGAACAACTCAAAATAAAGAAAATAAAAAATCAGAAATAACTTATGAAAACACTGAAAAGAATAGATATAATAATTCAGATGGCTTTGAGACATTAAAAACAAAAGTAAACGAATTAGAAAAGCAGGTAGAAATCTTTGAAACTAGAGCTAAAAATGATGAAAAGTATATTGAGAATTTAACTAAACAACTAGACCAACAAAATAGCAATGTTAATACATTAAATAAATTATTAGAGAATCAACAAATTTTAGCTTTAGAAAGCAATAAAAAAATTCAAAAATTGGAACATCAATTAGAGGAAGAGAGACAATTAAGTTATTCCTTTGATAAATCTACTAATGATCGAGAAAACTTTGATGTACAAGAAGCATCATATACTTCGGATTCTGTAAATACTGATCAATATCAGAAAGAAGAAAAGAAACCAGAGGTTCAACCTAAAGATATATCTGAGAGTCAACAAGATGAAAAATCACAACAACAAGATGATTCATTTAATCAAAATGATAAAGATATTGCTATAGAAGAAACCCAAACTAAAAAAGGCTTCTGGAGTCGTTTGTTTGGTGGCTAATGATTGTTTGAAAAAATATATTAAATAAGCACTATAAGTTAAGTCGCTTATAGTGCTTTTATTTATATTAAAGAAACTTCTGATAATCATCAGTTATGTTAAACTCTAACAAAAACTAAATTATCAGAAGAATTATCTAGGGTATTAAACATAGGTAAATCAATTTTCTATCGCCAATAGTATAAACATCATCCATATTAATCTGAAGATAGCTACATAATTCTTTAACAGCATAGCCTTTATTTGTATAAGGCGCCATAAACTCTATTAAATATGGTTTGTTTTGAGGTTTCTATGTTTAATCATTTAATTTTTCATTATATAAATCGAATAATTATAAAAAGTCATCATACTTTTTATTTTTTAAAAATATTTGAAAATTTAATAGTAATCCAATTATAAGATCAAATATCATTATCATTATAATCAAGGCAACTATAATCACTGTGACACTCGTTACATAACAAGCTAGTAATCTCCAGATAAAATTGACATTTTCACCAATTCCATAACTTAACATATTACAAAGTAGTAAAAGAATAATAATACCTATACTGTAAATTAAAATTGTCAGTGTATATTTTTTAATAACTCTATTAGGAAACAATAGTTCATCTATTAGGTTCTTTTTCACCAGTATCTCTCGTTCAATTCTATCTTTGTCACAGATTTTGATTTTACTATTTTTTATTTTTTCCTCTAATAAAATAACCTCGAACGATCTGCTAATTTTTAATAAATATGCAGGAAAAGCTAATGTTAAGCATAATGTAATTAATTCATTTACATTGTTCATGTAACTTATAAAATAGATGAAAGTTGCTACTAGTGCTCCTAAAAATATAGTTATATTAAGTTCTACATCAAATATTTTAAAAATATCTGCTCTATTCATCAGTTAATCATCCTTTCAAGGTTTATTAATACTAATAAATTATTAGATATAGGTATATCATATTATTAATTTAAGAAATTGTCTTTTATAATTTTACTTAATAATAAAAAAGTAGAACCATTTAAAATTAATGGTTCTACTTTTTAACTATTACTAATTTTAAAAATAAACTAATCTACAATATCTAAAAATATATGTTTAGTACTATTTTTGTTTAGTTATATCAAGTGATTTGGGAATTAACAAATAGACAACTATTGAAATGATAATCATGATAATCCCACCTACTAAAGCAGTTGCTACAAAAGCATCATTAAATGATGTTACAGCCTCGTTTGCAAGCTGTTTTATCCCCGTAGCTTTAGCTACTTCGACAGCGCCCACTACAGATTCTTCAGCTACATGAGCTAAATCTCCAACTATACCTTTTGATGAAAAAGATGAAATATCTAAAAATACACGATAAAGCATAGAAGATAGGCTACCAAGTACTGCTACACCAAAAACATTTCCAAGGTCATACATAGACTCTTCAACAGCAGCTGCATTACCTGCTTTTGATGTAGGTGTTTCTAACATTATTAGAGCAGATGCAACTGCTAGTGAAGCCATACCAGCTCCAACTAAAATTAATGCTAAAGCCATTGTAGAATATGATAATGGATGACCAAAGAAATACATAATAAACATGCCAATGGCTGCAATTCCAATTCCGGAAGGTAACACTATTTTCGGTCCAAATCGCGCCGCTAATCCGGGTGCAATTGGTGCAAACACCATATCTCCTATTGCCATAGGTAATAGGTATAAGCCAGCTTTAAAAGGAGAAAGTTCTTCCACAACCTGTAACCATTGTGAAGCTAATAACAAAACAGATGCCATTGCAAACATTGTCATAAATGCAGCAATTGTACCAGCTGAAAATGATCTCTTTTTAAAAAGTCTTACGTCTAACATTGGATCAGAACTTGATAAATTACGTTTAACAAATATCACTATCATGGTAATTGCTAATACTATTACAACCCATGGAATAATATCTGCTAGTCCTTCTTTTGAAAATTCTTTGATACTCCATACCAGTCCAATCATGCCTGCAATTGATAAAATTGTAGAAGGAATATCCCACGAGTGAGACTTTTCTTTTGATAACTTAGACTCTGGTAATAAAAATAAACCTGCTACAACTGCTATTATCGCAAACGGTACATTAATTAAAAATGCCGAGTGCCATGAAAATTGCTCAAGTAAAGCTCCTCCGATAATTGGTCCAAAAACAGCACCTATCGATGAAGCGATTGACCATACAGCTAATGCAGTGGCCCTTTCTTTAGGGTTTTCAAAAATTACTCTTATCATTGAAAGAGTAGTTGGCATTATTAAAGCACCTGCAATACCAAGTAAAAATCGAATAGCTATTACGAACTCTGCACTTTCTGCGAAAAATATAGCTAATGAAACGAGGCCAAATAAAGCAAATCCAGTTAATAATGCTTTTTTTCTTCCCCATTTATCAGCAAAGGCACTCAATGGAATTATAAAGCCAGCTAAAACAAGAGAGTATATATCAACTATCCATAACTGTTGGGTACCAGAAGGCTCTAACTCTCTTACTAATTCCGGTAAAGCCATAATTAATATTGTCATATCCATTGTAACAACAAACAAACTAACAGCTAATACTACTAGTGCAGTCCATCTTTTTTTTGATGTCATCATATCAGTAGTTTTTGTAAAAAATGAAATCATTTAAGTTCCCTCCAATCCTTATAGACCGTGCGATCGGTCTATAAGGATTATAATCTATTTTTTTACATATTACAACAAAAAATCTTGCGAAATTTAAATGGCTGTATTGTGTTATACAATTATTCTTTGAATTTTTTGTGCTATCATTGATAGTACTTAATACTCATTAAAGGCGTGATGAACTTGAAAGATAAAATACTAGGTGTCGCAAAGGAATTATTTATAAAAAATGGATATAATGCCACTACTACTGGAGAAATTGTTAAATTATCAGAAAGTAGTAAAGGGAATCTTTATTATCACTTTAAAACAAAAGAAAATCTATTTTTAGAAATTTTAAATATAGAAGAATCTAAATGGCAAGAACAGTGGAAAAAGGAACAAATCAAATGTAAAACTAATAGAGAAAAATTTTATTTATATAATGAACTATCTTTAACAACCGAATACTATTATCCACTTCAAAACGCAATAATTGAATTTTACACTGAATATTATAAAACTAATAGCATTAATGAAAAAATGAATAAATTAGAAAACAAATATATAGATGCTTATCATGTAATTTTTAAGGAGGGTAATTTAAATGGCGAATGGTGTATTAATGATGTTAATGCTGTTAGTAAAATAGCAGCAAACGCTGTTAATGGAATTGTTACCTTTACACATGAACAAAATATTAATGAAAGAATTAAACTTATGAACAAGTTCTCTCAAATTTTTTTAAATGGACTTAGTAAATAATTATATATATATTCTTGAAATACCAATAAATATTATTTCTAAATTACGTTCGTTATTAAGATACATTTTGAAACGATTAAGAGCCTCCTTTTAAAGGAGGCTCTTAATCGTTTATACACAATTTATATATTGTTAGAATGACAAATTTTCTAGTGTTTTTATAATCAATTATTTGATATTGTTTCATATCTAACCAGACGTTTAGTAACAAATATTAAAATAGAAATTAAAAGATTAATAATACCAGCAATTAAAACTGCTAATCCAATAATATTTAAAATAAAGTCAATGAACGGGATTAAATGAGCAAGGTGTATGAATAGAGAACCTAGACCTATATAAACGATACCTCCAAAAAATGGGAATAAAAGAGATTTATAGCTAGTGAATATATTAGCTACTTCTTTATTTGTCATTTTATTGAAAATTAGGAGTGATACAGGAAGTAATAACAATGTCATTTCAAACAATAAATCTGAGTTTAAATGAGTCACAAAGCCATAACCTCTGAAATAATTTCTAAATGTAACACATAACATAATTATAAATACCGAGAAATCAAATTCTCTACTACCAATTTCATCTAGTTCAAATAAATTTATTTTAAAACGTTCCATCATATCATCCTTTCTATTAATAATTTACACTCTCTTTTCTTGTATAATTATCAAAATCTCAATTCAATGTTATCTTATGAGATATGATACACTGTGAGAGGCTCTCACTTGCACTGACAACTAATTTATCAAGATAATCCTTTGTCATGTTTAATTCTATAAACTGTCTGTCTTGTGATATTAACCTCTTTCGCAATCTTACTAATTGCTTTGCCTTCTTCTAACATTTCCACCACACGATAATAAATAATACGTTTCTGTGGATCTTTCGCGTTAGCCGAATATAATAAAGGTCGTCCTTTGTATACACCTTTTTCTTTCGCAACTTGAATACCTTGTGCTTGTCGACGTTTACTTTCATTTCTTTCTTGCTCAGAAACCATTGCTAATATCTGTATAATTAAATCTTTCATAAATTTATCTAATAATGGATTACCAATGACTTCATTCATCATTGGTAGACTGGTAATCATCAATTGTACTTCTTTCTCTTTAAGATAATTAACGGTATTAATGACTTCATCATAATTACGACCTAAACGATCAATTGATTCCACGACAAAACGATCTCCCATTCTCACAAAGTTCAATACTTCTTGAAAGACGGGTCTGTTTTCTATAGATTGACCTGATTGTTTTTCTGTAAAAATTTTTTCAGCACCAAATGTTTTTAAATTTTCAAGTTGTCTTTCTAAATTTTGATCGACTGATGATACCCGCGCATAGCCCACAATCATTTAGTTTCACCTCATAATTAATATACACCCTAATCATACATTTTAATTGCTGTAATTTCAATAATTTAAAATGTATGATTAGGGTGTACCCAAATTTCACAATCCCAATATTTTTAATTATCTATTTATAAAAAAATCATTCATTGCTCTAAATTTTTAACTAACAAATATTATTGTATAATCTATTTAAAAGTAGTCGTAGTAGCCACGAAGTGTATTATAAAAAGTTATAACTATTAAACTAATATAGTGAATCAATAGATATAATTAACAGGAGGAATTATGTTTACAAGAAAACAACATTATTACCCAAGATGTTTATTGAAACATTTTGCTAATGAAAACAAGATGATATATGTACATATTCGTCAGGCGAATAAAAAAGCTTTTATGAATTATGAGAAAGTATGTGTCGCAACTGATGCATATGAAACTGAAGATAAAGTTGATGGTTCTGTTGCAAAGTTGATTTTGTAGTATAATTTTAACAAAAAGGAGTATGCTATATGAACTATTTCAGATATAAACAATTTAACAAGGACGTCATCACTGTAGCCGTTGGCTACTATCTAAGATATGCGCTTAGTTATCGTGATATATCTGAAATACTAAGAGAACGTGGTGTCAACGTTCATCATTCAACGGTCTACCGTTGGGTTCAAGAATATGCTCCCGTTTTGTATCAAATTTGGAAGAAAAAACATAAAAAAGCGTATTATAAGTGGCGTGTTGATGAGACATATATCAAAATTAAAGGACAGTGGTGTTATCTGTATCGCGCGATTGATGCAGATGGACATACATTAGATATTTGGTTACGCAAAAAACGAGATCATCAATCAGCATATGCGTTTATTAAGCGCCTTATTAAACAATTCGGTAAACCTCAAATGATAATTACAGATCAAGCACCTTCAACGAAGGTAGCCATGGCTAAAATAATTAAAGTGTTTAAGTTGAAACCTAACTGTCATTGCACATCTAAATATCTCAATAACTTCATTGAACAAGATCATCGTCACATTAAGGTGAGAAAGACAAGATATCAAAGTATCAATACGGCAAAAAATACACTCAAAGGCATTGAATGTATTTACGGATTATATAAAAAAACCGTAGGTCTCTTCAGATCTACGGATTTTCACCATGCCACGAAATTAGTTATATGTTAGCTGGTTAGGCGAAGACTGACACAATAAAATGGTGATTAGCTATATTTTTCTAACTTTGCAACAGAACCCCTAAAAAAAATTCAAAATCTTTCAGAGAAGCTGTTAAAGGAATTTTTAAGTTCACAGATATTAACTTAGCGCGTGAGGCTAAAAATCGATTGATTCATGATTATATCGATCAACCAAAATATTCAAAAGCTTGCGCATCATTGGATGATGGATTCGAAGACGCCTTTCAATATACCGTACAAGGAAATTCCCACAATCGACTAAAGAGTACCAATCTAATTGAACGACTGAATCAAGAAGTACGCAGAAGAGAAAAGATTATTCGCATCTTCCCCAATCAAACATCAGCCAATCGCTTAATTGGAGCCGTTCTTATGGACCTACATGATGAATGGATTTATTCTTCAAGAAAATACATCAATTTTGATAAGTAGAAATGGTAAAAACATTGTATAGCATTTTACACAGGAGTCTGGACTTGACTCACTTCCTTTATTATTTTTCATTTTTTTAAACTATTTAATACTAATGTCTTTTATAATAGCTTTTCATATATTATATAATCAATCTTTATAAGTCCTTTTATAAATTTCTTTTCTACCA
>OKWI01000179.1_pt1 | contig 20703 bp, 28 predicted proteins | sample 1607141 | NCBI WGS metagenome assembly OKWI01 (sample SAMN07501048, study PRJEB24779) | human gut metagenome | reverse complement strand
TTCTTTTCTGTTTTTTCTGATACAGTTCCATCAGACCAGCAACACATCTCTACATTAAGAGTATTACTATTTGTAATACCATACCTACCATCACCGTCACCTACAGACCACGCTGCACTATCATCTTCTACAACTTGATATATTTGATTATCTGAAACAAAGTAATGAGCTGATGCGTCTCTATTTCCTCCATTAAAATATCTTGCATTATTTTCTGCAGTATCTCCCTTATTCCCTGTATAGTGGAATACTAAATATTTTATCCTTTGTCCACCTCTGGACGAATTATTGTACTTACTAATCATTTTTTGAATTGGTAACATATCTTTTCCTCCTTCTATTAAATAAATTAAAAGAGTAGCCTATTTTACTACTCTTTTATGCCTTGCTTTTTTCTTAAGTTTTCTATACCTCTTATTGTCCCTTCAATTCTATCTGCTTCAATAGTGTTGCTAGGTATAATTGTTTTAAATTCAACATCTGTATTCTTGTTGCTCAACCTAACCAATAGATCATGTATAAAGTTAGAACCTCTACTAATAAGTATTCCAGTGAGAATAATACCTAAGAAAGGTATTACTGTTTCTATTCCTAGCAACGATAACATATCTAATCTTGTACCAAAGACTATTAACATACTAACCACTAATGCTCCAACTCTATCTACCTTTACCTTTCCATCTTGCCAAGTCATCTTAAGTGTTTCCCACACGCTCTCTGCAATAATAGCAACTACTACTAACATTATTAATTTTTCCATTTTTACATCTCTCCCTTTTCTATTCCATCTATTCTTTTATGAGCTGATTTTGTACTTTCTTCCACTCTTATAAGCCTTGTATTAAATTCATTCATCTCTCTATCTCTAGCTTTATTATCTAGTCTTATTTCATCTACTGCAGTAGCTATATAATCTAGCTTAGTTTTTGTTTCTGCTTCCTCTTTAGTATCCGCTCTAATATCGTGCCCTTTATTTCTCTGAAATGCTAGAAAGCTTAATACAGCCCCAAATAAAGTACATGCTAATCCTATACTGATATCATCCATTTTTACACCTTCCTTTTAATTTTTTTGTATAAAAAAGAGACTTAGAATTACTCTAAATCTCTCTTAAATCTTATTAATTTTTAGTTCGTCCTTTCGGTCTACTCTTTACAAACTGCAATTTATACATTTAGATATTTTTCTAGCCATAATATCCACGCCACTTTGATTAGGGTGCAATTTATCTGGAATTAAAGCAGTTACTTGAGATTCTACTCTTGTACTAAATCCTACTTCTATCCCTAAATCAAATACTGGAATAGAGTAATAAGCACATACATCTTTAACAGCTTGCCTAAATTGCACTAACGTATTTCCATTTCCATTAGTAGCATTTTTATAGTCCAATATTGTCATAGCCAAAATTGGTTTCGTTGGATATTTAGTAACTAATCCTCTAAACAGTACATTTAAAGCACCATAAAATGTATCGGTATCTGTACTTCCTAAAGTCCCTAAAGGCACATTAAGCCAAAAATCATTTATTCCACCTAAAAATGTTATTACATCAGCATCTACCATTTGTTTATATCTTAATACCATTGGATTTCTTTGTGCATTCCAATTAGAATCACTAGATTTAGTTGCTACTGTAGAAGAACTTATTCCATAATTATTTACTGTAACAAATCCACATAAATCTCTTAATTGACTTGGATATGGATTTACTAATCTTTCGCTAGGACTATTAGGATCTAAACCATAAGTTATACTGTCCCCTATACAATTACATACTTTGCCATACCAAGGCAATCTAGTTTTAGATATTTCAGAAACAATCCTTTCAAATTCATCTCTAAATACAAAATACTTATCTTTAGTCAGTATATCAACTTTACTTGTCGGATAAGGATGATAATCTTGAACCGTATTTGTTATATTATATAGTTTTTCACCTATCTCAATAGAAACTTCATATACGTCAACGGCATGTGTTGTGTTTACACTTGCCGTTGTTTTATTTAACACTAAGAAGGGCTTCAAATATCTATATTCATTTAAATTTTTACTATTACTTGTTGCAATATAATTACAAGTTACAACATATGTTTTATCATATTCAGGTGTTGCTACTAAATTATTATACACTGCACAGTATTCACTTATATCCTCTCTATTGTCACTATTGTTCGCAAACAACTTTGCTCCTATTGAAAGTGGTTTTTCTGTTCCATTATTTTTTAATCTAAATTTAAATATAACTTTAGCGCTCTCAATTCTTTTATCCACTAAATCAAGAATTCCACTAGCGTAATTTATTGAATTAGAGCCACTACATAACAATGCTTTAGCATAGTATTGAGAACTATATAAATTATCATAATCTAATTTATCAAAATTTATTGCCCCTGGTACAACCTTATGTGGACTTACAGACAAGTCACTTGGTACTGAACTAACAGGTGCTTTTCCAGTTATTCTAAGCAATAACTCTTCACTTAAATGGTATTCTTCTACTTTCCCCTCTCTTGTATCAAATTGATTAATAGTAAAACTAGCTCCTATGTTCATCTTATCTTTCACTTTAGCAACTTCTGCTTTTTCTACATTACTATAATCATTTGTAGATAATCCTTTTCCTTCTTCCTTATCCACTTTTTGAATCTTAGTTTCTTCCAAGGACGACGCAATTCCATTTAATCTTTCTGTGTATTTCTCTTCTATAGCACCCGAAGTTTCTTTGAAATACTTGTCCCATTCATCAAGTTTACTTAACCCTAATGTTAACGCTGAAAACTCATTAGTGCTTTCTATAGCTCCATCATCACGTATGCATGAAATTATATCTATATCAAACTTTGTTGTAGATAATATATCAGTAGCCTCATATATAACTAATTCCAGCTTTAGACACCCTGGTTTAACTAACATTTGTGTAGTGAGCTGTAACTCTGCAAGTCCTTTAGCAGCATTTATTATAGTTAGATTATTAAATACTTTTGTTCCATCTGGTTTAACTCCATATACTCTTACTGTTTTATTTTCCAATGAAAAAGGTACTCCATTATCTAATAAATTAAATAATAAGTACCTTGCTGTATCATTTTGTTTAACCTTTATACGATCATAAAAATCTTCATTAATTTTTAGACTAATTCTATTTAAAAATTTCATAGTATATCACCCCCTCTAAGCTATTACATTAATAGATATTTTAGCAGTAATCTTCTTGTTTCCTTTGTATGACATTAAATAAGTTTTATTATCTACATTATAAAATTCAATTGCTTGCGAAATTATAGTACCACTTAACCGTATTAATCCTTTTTCATAATCCACCTCTTGATAAATTCTTTGGTTTCCGAATATAGTTAAAGGATATGATGAAAGAATTTCCTTGTAATTACAATCTGCTATAAACTTTTTACCTTTAAATTCATTCGGTAAAGTAATATCTAAACTCCAAGTACCAGTATTGCTTACTTCTATATTCCTTAAATCATAGTAATTCAAATGATAATATTCCCTTTCACTATCTCCAAACTTATTATAAAAGCCTTTCTCTGGACTTATAACTATTTTACTACCATCAGGTAATTCACTTTCAAATGTACCAGTTTCCATCCATATTTTTGTCATTCCATTTTTAGAAGAAAATAATCTTCCGACAATCTTATCAGCTATTAGCCCTTCTGATGTTATAGCAGTAGTAAAATCCCAATCCTTTCTGTCTGGAGTTCTCTGCTGACTAATCTGTATTCCAGCACTTCCTCCAATCATACACCCATATGTAGGAGAATTAGGATCTAAGTCTTCCCATATAAATGCTCTTACATCTTGCAATTGTCCTATTTCCTTTTGTGCTACCAACTTAGCTTTAGTAGCATCTAAAAATCCTTGTATTTCATTTCCTTTTACTGTTCCATTGGAATTTAATATATTATTAATTTTACTTTGTACATCTGCTTGTTCTTTAAAAAAGTTAGAAATAGCATTTCCTAACTCTAAAGATATATATTCTCCTGTCATAAGATCTTCTTCATAATCTATAACTCTAGCTTTAACATCTATATCTAATCCTGGAATATAACACGTTACTGTGTCACCTTCATTAACAGTTACTAACTTAATATAATCTTTATAAGCTGTGGTATTGGCCAGATTAATCATATCTATTTTATAATTAACACTTGGCTTGTCTATACCTTCCTCATAAAGTTTATTACATCTCTTTACTAACTCTTGCCTTGCTTCCTCTATAGTGTTAAACCCCTCTTCATCTGCTTCAGACTCTTTAACCTTAACATCATCAAAATTTATAACTCTCATCTTAGGCTTTGTATATTTCTTTATAAGTGGACTATCTACCCAAGGAGTGCTACCATCAAGCATTATTCCATTATAGCCAGTTGGAATTATTCTTGTAGCAACTTCTTCGATATTTATATCCTCTTCTATTTCATTTAAGTTGTAACCTAATTCAACCCTAACCCCATTATCAGAGCCGATTTTATCGTTAATATAAATATCAAAGTTATCTAAAAGAACCTCTCCACCCCATCTGTTAAGGAATGAATTTTCATCATTTCCTAAAATGGCTTCTACTATGTTTTTTCTTACATAATAAGATGTATTGACAGTAGAAATATTACTATGTCCAGTAAATCCAGTACCTTCTAGAATTATATTTAATGCTTCCTCTCCATTCTTTAGAGTTGGTCTAACATCTAATAAAATATTATCTATTAAATCAAAAAATAAAGGTCTTGCATAAGCTGTTATACTATACAAAGACTTTACTACATTAAAAATTCTATAAAGTTTTTTCTTCCCATCTTCTTCAGCAGCTATTACATTTTCATAGTCTATATACTTCCATCTTCCAATATCATCTATTGGGTGCTCTAAAGTAACTAAGTATTCACTTTTTTTATAATGACAACTTATAGGGGTTAATAGCATATCCCCATTCATTTCATAATTTGTATTAGTTTTAAGATATATCTCAATCTGATTCATTAACTTAAGCACCTCCAATTTGGAATTATATATATTTTAAAGTTACCACTCCATACAAACGTATTATCCCCTTCTTGTAGGTACATATCTGCATAAGAGCCTTTTAAAGCTACATTGTTTATCACTCCATTTCTGAAGCATAAACCTAACTCTGTATTCACTATAACTTCCTGTCCTACATTTATTTGTACCTCCTTGCCATTTATATTAAGTTTTAATAAACCTTCTCCTGTTATTCGATAAACAGGCTTTGTAAGCATTTCATGATTATATAAATATTGTTCTAATTCTCTTTCTTCCATTCCATCAGAAAAATAAACATATGGACTACAAGCAAATATAACTGTAAACTTTCCTAGCCTTTTTAATACTCTTTCTGGTGTATCTATTCTTACTCTTTTAACTTTATAGCACACTTCTAGATCATCACTAAATTTTAATATTTCAGAACCACTGTTAATCCATCTCTTTATTCTTCTAAAGTCATTTTCCCATTCGGAAGGCTTAGAGACAAAATTAAAAGATATAGAAACTTCTATATCTTTATAATACAATTCTCTATATAAAGGTTCTCTACCAGGAATATTAATCTCCTCGTATTGCATTTCTGCAGAAGGTTTTACTGGCCTTGTAACTACATGTAAGTTAAAATCTAAATTTGTTTTATTTCCATATACTACAAAATACTTAGCCATATGTAAAACCTCCCTTTCCTTTCTTATAATTGTTTGTTGATTTACTAATTTTTCTTATTACCTTTTTCGTAGTTTTTTCACTTATAACTTCTTCATCTAACTTTGTAACATTAGTAAGATAAACAACTATGTTCTCTCCTGAACTATTATCAACTATCCCTTTAATATTTCTATACATTTCATTAAGTGGTACTATAGCCTCTGCATTAGATCCTTGACCATTGAATGCATCTCCAACACCAATTCCACCTAATACAGTTGGTGACTTGAATATAGCTCCTTTGTAATACCACTCTACAGATACCTTAGGTATTGATGGAGGAACTAAACTAAACTTACCCGTTATACTAAAGTGAGGTAATTTAAACATTGATATAAACCCATCCCATATACTTTTTATTGAATCAACTATATTTTGAAATGGTGCTGTTATAGAATTCCAAGCATCTTTAATTCCTTGAACCAAATTGTTCCACACATTTTTTATACCTTCTACTGCCGTATTCCATTTATCAACAAAGGATTGCCATAATCCTTTGAAAAAACCTATTGTAGAATTCCAAGCATTTTTTAAGGTTTCAAACATTGTAGTAACTAAATTTCTAAACCACTCACACTTATTCCAAAGAACAACTATCGCTGCAACTAGTGACGTTATTCCAATAATTATTAATGTTATTGGATTTAAATTCATAACAAAGTTTAACGCTGCTTGTGCTGCACTCATAGCATTTGTTGCTACAGTACTTGCAATAGTAGCTGCCTTATGTGCTATGAATTTAGTTGCACTAATACTTGCTTGCACTTCACTTTTAGCAAATGATAGGCTTGCTTTCCCTAAATTTAAAACTAAATTTCCTAACGATTTAGCTCCATTAACTGTTGCATTAACCATGTTAGTTCCAACTTTTGTAGCAAAGTTTCCTGCAGCTTTTGCAGCATTAATTGCACTACTCCTAAAATTTTTAAATACAGTCAAAGCTTTATCTCCAAATTTTTTCATATCTTTATACACTTTGACCGCATTCCTTAATCCTGCTGTAAATTTACTAACTGCTCCAAGTGCTAAGTTTATTGTAACTATACCTCCTCCTATTCCTGCAATAGTCTTTAATTGTTGCGAACTTAAGCCACTCAATACTTTTGTTATTTTACTTAATCCATTTGCAACCATTTCTGTAACTGGTGCTAAAGCATCCCCCATCTTAATGGCACTATTTTTTATTTCATTTAATGATATTCTGAACTTATTTCCATTGGTGCTACTTATAGTATCAAATGCCTTACCTGTTGCTCCTGCTACATTTCCCATATCAGATAAAACATCATTAAATGCTTTTCCTGAATCAGTTACTAATATCATAGCTGCTTTTGCTGCTTCACTACTTCCAAACATATCAGCTAAAGACTTCCCATTCGCTTTTGCGTTTTTATCAAGTATACTTAAAACATCTCCAACAGATTTACCACTAGCCATTAGTTCCTGAAAACTTTTCCCTGTCAAGCTTTTAATAGAATCACTTACTTTTGTCCCACTTTTTGAAAGCTCATTTAACATTGAGTTCATATAAGTTGTTGATTCTGCTGACTTAATACCCTTACTTGTCATAAGTGCATATCCTGTCGCTACTTGCTCTAGATTAACACTAGTTGACTTTGCTGTAGGTATTAATTTACCCATATCAGCCGATAATTCCCCAACAGTTACCTTACCTACATTTTGAGTGTTTATTAATATATCAGATACCCTATTTACCTCGCTTGCTTCAAGTTCATATGAATTCATTATAGTAGTTAATAAATCAAGTGACTGGCCTGCTTCTGCAAATCCTGCTTTTGCTAGTTTAGTTGATTCAGTTACAAATTTAACTGCATCTCCTGTACTTTGACCAGCTGAAATTGCATCATAAACATTATTTGCAATTTCATTTGCTGAGATTCCTGTTTGATTTGATAGATCTACTATTGCTTTCTTCATATTATCATAACTAACTATAGATTCATCAGCTATTGTCATAACCTTCGCCATACTATCTTCAAAAGTTATGCTTGCAGTGGCACTTGCTACTCCAGTTCCAACTATTGCTGTACTTACTGGTTTTAACTTATCACTCATTTTGCCACTAGCTTGAGATACTTTATCAAAATCTTTTTCTAACTTATCCAATTTTAAATTAGATATTTGATTGTTTACATCCTCAAGAGCCTTTTTGTTCTTTAATATAGATTTTTCAGTATTATTCATTTTAGTAGTTGCATCAATTAGCTTACCGTTACTTCTCTCAATGGCTTTTTCACTTTTAGCATATTCTTCTTTTAATTTTGCTAATTCTTCTGATAGTGCCTTTGTTTCTTTACTGTTCTTGCCTGTAGTTTCAATACTTTCTTTCTTTTTCTTAGTAACATCATCTATTTTCTTGCTTAACTCTGCTTGTTTACTCTTTTCCTTTTCAATTTCTGAATTAATACCTACTATTCTATTTTTATAGATATCTATAATTTTATTTTGAGCTTGAATTTTAGCTGTTAACTCTTTTTGTATTGATGATAACTTTTCTTGAGCGTTTCCAAAGAGCTTTGCTTTCTCTGTAGCAACTCCACATTCTGAACTAACAAGCTTTAATTGCTTTGTTACTTCTTTCATTTGTTTTTGAAATTCACTACTTGATGCACCAATTTTTATATTTGCTCCTGGCATTTGTTCACCTCCTACCCTTGAAATTCCCCACTATTGTCGCTTTCTATAGGGTTTCTAACCATATCAAATTCTAAATAATCTATATAATCAACAACATCCATGTCCATACACTCTTTATAACTCATCTTATGAACTTTTATTGCATACCTTATTATCCAAAAGAAAACATCTACCCACTTATTTTGGATGTCTTCTATTTCTTCATATCCATTTTCTTTGTCGTACTCATCAAAGGCGGAAGTTTCTTTTTCTTCACTTCCGCCTTTTATTTTTTTATTAAATTTTCCATCTTCTTCATTGTTTTATTTCCAATCTCTTCACCAAGCTTTATAAATGTTGGATATATATCGCCAAGATCCATTCCATCTAAAAGCTCATCAACTGAAAATTTATCGCCAAACATTTCGCATATATACTCGCACATTAAATCGTAATGTTCTTGAGTAAAAATTCCTTCTTCATCTGCTTTATTCATCACGTCTTGAATTTCAAGCATCCTTTTTAGAGCTCTACCTCGCATTCTAATAGTAGAAAATTCTTTTATTTCAGTCTCTCCATTATTTATAATTTCTAATTTTATTTTCATATGTCACCCACCTATAAAATTTAATAAATATAAAAGAGCAGGAAAATATTTTCCTACTCTTTAAATTCTAGCTTTACCTACTATAGCTTTACCAACCCTAGCATCTTCTAGGGATTGACTAGGGTGTACTATATTCTTGAACTTTAGAAAACCAATCTGTTATTGCTTCAGCAGCACTAGTGTCTTCTACAAGTAAATTACTTTCATCAACTTGAATTGAATATAGATTTTTCTTCTTTCTATCTATAGTATCTTCCTTTTGTCTAGCGTAAAAACTTCCCTTTAAACTAGCAGTTTGAGTTTTAACTTTATCTTCTTGAGTTTCATAGTTCATTTCAGGTCTTTCAAGCTTTCCACAGTAATACCATGTAAATTCATATTTCCCATTTCGCCTTTTCGCTCTCCAACCAATGGCAATTTCTTTAGCCCCATCTCCTGCAGCTTTTAATAAGAATCCGTTTTTATATAAGTTTTCATAAAGCTTTGCATAGTCTTGTGGAGCTAATGTATTTACTGCAAAGTCTATGTCAGTACCTTCATATTGTTCAACTATTTCTTCAACATTATCATCACTATATACCTTTTCTTGAGTGAATTTATCACTTACCTTTGCATTTAGTGCTCTTGCAAGCTTTACAGGTGCCTCTGTTGCATATGTTGTCCCATTATTAGTAGTAACCGCTGCAATATAAATATCCTTTAACCCACAAATTCTACTTCTTACTATAGTTTCTACTCCTGGCATTTATTCTACCTCCTCTAAATAAGTAAACCTTAATGCTTTGTGATGTATTTTAGTATCAGTTTCAAAAAAATCCTGTCCTTCAACATATCCAAAGTCATTTAATAACATTAACTTTTTTACTTCTTTTTTTAATTTCCACTCATCCTTCAAACTCCAAATATCAATTTGAATGGTATGAACAACATCTTCTTCTTTATCATCAGAAATATTGTTACTTCTATCACTTAACTCACAAAAAGTAATGTGAGTATCATTAATATTTTGGTCATACCACCCTTGAACAACTGTAATTCCTCTAGATGATATACTTTCTAATGCTTTTGCTATAATTTCTATAATATCCATGTACTCACCTACTTTAAATTTGAAATTAAATTCTTATACTCTTCTTCTACAACCCTATTCATTTCTTTTTGACTAGCCTCTATAGTAGGGTATAAAACAGCATGTGGCTCTCTAGTTGTATTCCCCCATTCTTCCCATTGCATATAGGAATATGGTGCATTTTTAGATTGATCCCACCCAACAGTAATAAATTTAACCCCTTTAATATTTTTAATCTTACTAACTTCAATATTATCTGCTGCATGTTCCCCAGTTTTAAGACCTTTTATTCCACTTTTCTTAGGATCTTTACTCCTATGAACCTTTGGCTTTAAGTTTTTTTCAACTATTTTTGCACACTCTTTAATAATCTTTGTATTAGCCTTATCAATTTCCTTTTCACTTGAAACACTTTCAAACTTTTTTATAAGCTCATCTAGCCCTTCAAATTCAATCCACATACCTTATATGCCTCCATCATGTTTAATCATTACTACATCACCATTCTAGCCTTAATGTAAACATAATCTTTTGAGTTGCCTTTAAAGTCCACATGATATACTTGATATTCAACATTATCAAATACTATAATAAATTTATTTTTATCTGTAGTTCTCATGTCCTTAACTTTATTACAATATCTAACCTTGAATACCAATACATTTTCATACTTTATATTTTGTGCATCATAGAGTTCTTTCCCATACAGCTCCATTGGAGTACACCAACAATCATAGTAATTATTAAGTGATTCTTCCCATCTTCCATCTACTATATCTTTTACTTTCTTTTTAATACTAATTCTACTATCCACTTACTCTACCTCGCTATAATTGCTCAATTTATCTAGTATAGTTGTTACAATAGTATCTTTTTTAGTATTATTGGATATTTCAGTCCCTTTTTTCTCATACATATCATGTATAAGCTTTTTCTGCAATAAATCAGCTAACTTTACAGCTTTTTTATCACTCTTATATCCAGTTCCAACACATGAGCTAATATATTCCTCACTAATCTCAAGTAATTCATATAAAAGGTCATCATCATCTTCATAGTCAATTCTTAAATATCCTTTTACTTCTTCTAAAGTCAATATAATCACCTTCTTTATAAAAACAATGAAAGGGAAATCAATCCCTTTCATTTTAAGTAATTATTTTATATTAATTGCTATTCATTAACCCTTTTGCTTTTAAATCTGCAATCAAGTTATTAAATGCTGTTGCTATTTGCTGCGTAGTTGCAGATTCAGCAGTTAATGCATCTACTTTATTTAATTTGTTAATTACAGCATCTGCTCCTTTGGGACCAGCTGGTCCAGTTTCTCCTCTTTCTCCTTTTGGTCCTGCTGGACCTGGAGTAAGCTCTACATTTGCAATACCTTCCTCTATGTGAATTAACTTTTCTTTTGTTATTTTTTCACCATCAACCCATGTTTGCTTTTCGTATGCTGCCATCCTTCATTACTCCTTTCCTACTTTTGCCTTACCAACTTTTGCTTTTCCTACCCTAGATGTTTCTAGGGCTTGATTAGGGTGTTACTTCAAACTCTATTTTCTTTATTGATCTAGTAGCACCCTTAACTACATCAAATCTTTCTATAGCTCTCAAACAATCTTGATTCTTATTGAATAAGAATTCAGTAGATTTTGTAATCTCTACACTTTTTCTATCAAAGAACTTACAAGCTTCTTTCACATTAGCTACATAATAAATTAACATTCCATGAGAAGCTGTTACTACTGTATCTGAAAGTTCTACTATAGGTTTATTGTTAAACATAGCTACTCCGTCTACATAAGTAATTAAGTTTAATTTTCTACCTAAAGAATCTTTCTTATTCTTTAAATAAACAAATCCTGCTGTATTAGTTATAGTAATAGCACCTGCTCTAGCAGATGGAACTAAAGAGTCAATTGCTTTTTCTACATCATCATAATCTGTAGCTCCTTCTACTTCTGTAGCTCCACTTTTTATAATTTCTAAGATTTCTTCATTTTCTATTGCTATAGCACCTTCTGCAAAGTCTGGCATTAAAATATTCTCTACTATTCCAACAACCTCATCATCTGTTAGACTTCTTTCAATAGGAACAAATTTACCATAATCCTCTACATCATATTTTATTTGATTTGTACTTACAGCTCCATCATCTATAGGTGTATCACTTGATAATTTTGCAAGCTTATTTTGTCCTAAATTAGCTACTGGCATTTTACCTGTCTTATCTGTAACCGGAATAACATGTGCATATTTTTTTAATGATGGATATCCATCTCTTAACAACATTAAATCATTAACATATCCTTCTGGTAATAATCCTCCATTTCCTGCTACTGTAACTAAACCCCTCTCTTCATCTGTCATTTGCATATTAAGTAAATGCTTCCCTAATGCTCTTAACTCATCTTCTCTTGTATACTTTCTTGTTTCATCTCCTGCACCAGATGGTATTTGAACACCTCTACCTTGTAGATCTCTTAATTCTCCTTCTTCAATGGATAGAGCTGTTTCTAAATCTTCTTCTAATCCTCTCACTTCTTCTGCTAATGCTCTTGCTGCAGTCATATCTCCTGCATCCATTTTTGCTCTTGCCTCTGCTCTTTTATCTTTAATTTTCTCCAATATTTCTTTAGATTTCATTTTATTACCTCTTCTTTCTTATTTTTTATATAAATTAAAGCCCTAGCTCAATTGCTAAGACTTCTCTTTCTTTTGCTAAATTTCTTTCCTGCTCTGCTTCCTCTTTAGCTCTTTTATACGTAGTGGCACTTGATTGCGAGTATGCAGGAAATGTAACTAAGCTTACATCTACTATTTTTTTGATCTTCTTTATTGTTCTTAGGTCATATCCTCTTACACCATCATCCCAATCCCATTTTTGAGCTTCTTTATCACCCCAATCTATTCTAAATCTAAAGCTACATTTATCAATTACTCCATTCTTAATATTTTCTATTAAGTCCCTTGAGTAAGTTGTATCTGTTGGTATAGCTTCAAAAAATAACCCTTGTGAATCTACAGTTAATTTTAAATTTCCAGTACCTTCTTGCTTATTATTTCTAGCCAATACCTTATCTTCACTATGATTAAAAGTAAGAATAACATCACTAAGGTCTGTATCATCTAAAGCTCCTAAAGCTATAACTTCTCTATAGCCTAAATCTTCTGACATACTGTTAAATCTTAAAGCATACCCTTGTATGCCTAATTGCTTTTCATCCCCCATTTCTCTTACTTCAAATTGAGACGTACAGCTAAAATAATCTCTATTCTTTTCCATCATTATCACCTCCTTTCGCAGTCTTCTTATTCTTTTTATTTTTCAGATAACTTACATTTCCTTCTAATAAATCCTTTAAAAGAACTTGTCCACTTGGAAGTGTAACTGTTCCCTCATTATCTAATGGAACGCCCAATAATCCTTTGGCATATTCTAAACTGTAGACACCATTTTTAACGTAATCTATGATAATGTTCTTTTGTTTTTCTGCTGTTGTTCTAAGAAGTACACCAAAATTAATATCAAAGAAATATCCTTGATTATATTTATCAATTCCTACGTATTTATAATTGAATTCTTGTTCTAAGCTCTTAATTTTGATTAATAAGGTATCAGTTAAATACCTTAAATTCTCAGCTTCTATATCTACATTTCCTGAAACATCTTCCCCTATCATAGAAGGAGTTAATCCCCAACAAGAAGCCATCTCTCTTCTACTCATTGAACGAAGTTCCTTAAACTGTGAATCAGCTAGTGATAAGTTTAAAGGACTTACATTATATCCTGCTGGTACTGTAAAAATACGTCCTACTGATGAAAACATACTGTTAAACTTCTTTTGAATCTTTTTAAGCTCTTTTTCATCCTTTATATCACTACTTAACTGAATTAACGCCTTAGAAGTCAGACCATTATTAAACAACTCAGCTAATATAGCTTGCCCCTTTAAATTTGTTTTCATAGATAACTCCATATACTTCCTAATAGGATTAGCTGTTATTCCATCAGTTGTCATTCCTCCAAAGTACATAATACAATGTGCTTCTGGCACTATCTTTGTTTTGTTGTTACAAACTATTTCTATAGCTACCGGAATCCCCTTCATGCTATCTATTAATCCCTTATCATCTATAAAAAATTGATTTATTCTACAAGGATAAAGGTTTCCTGTTGCTGGGCAAGCATATAAACAACTAACTCCCTCATGCTCTCCAATAGTAACTAAAGCTCTAATCATATTAATAAAATTCATCCCCTCATTCGGTCTTAAGAATTTATCATTATATCTAAACTCTTTAGCTATTCTATCTCCCTTTTTATCATCATGATACTTAACACTAAAACTCAAACTAGCAATCTTATTAGCTGTGTAATTAATACATTTAAGATAAGTAGATTCTTTTAAGTACTCCTCACTTGTTAAATTATTTTTATTTATACCTCTCCAACTGAAGTTTTCAACAGCTTCATTATATGTGTATTCTTTACCTTCATGGTTAAATAAATTTTTTAGGATCACTTTATCACATCCTTTCTAGTTATCAGTATCCTCCTTAAAAGTATTTTTCTTGACTTGTGATGTTTTTGCTTTATGTATTAGTAAAGCTAATATTATAAATGTTATTCCTAATAATATAAGACCTAAGTTAACATTAATATTAAAAATAGCTTTAAAAATCAGAAAAAAACCTCCTAATATCATTAAATCTGTAATATCAAATTTTTTAATAAATTTCTTAATTTTATTTATTATTTTTTTCATATACTCACTCCCAATTCACATTATCTAATGCATCTATTGCTGTATAACCATCATCTGGTAACACAAATTCTGTATATGCAAATATTAATACAACAACCATATCTATTCTTTGCTTATTTTTATCTTCTTTTATAAGCATTTCGTCATCAGCCTTACCTTTACTTGTGCTAGCATTAGACATATTCCAATCCAATAATTCATTTTCAACATATCTAATTTTATGATCATAGACTCGCTTTCTAAATTCTTTTGTTGCTGGACTTAAATTGGTATAAGTCTGCTTTAACATTACAACATCATAATCTTCAGATAATCTTTCAACTAACTCTTTAGCATTCATTGGATCTGTTACAATACAACCAATTGTACATTCATATTCTTTTTCTATACTCCTTATATACTCTTCAACTTTTGTATAATTAACTGTCATCCCTTTGTGAATATCACAATATTTTTGTCCTGCATATTTTCTATAATCTATATGCTTTTCTCTTCTATTTGGCAAACTATCTTCTGGTAAAAAACCATGTGACTTACAATAAATGATATCTTCATCCTCAAACTCAATTCCTACAGCAGTCAAGTCTGTTGTTACAGACATATCTAGTCCTATGGTTACTGTTTTCCCTTTAATTTTTTCTCTAAATTCTTTATCGCTTATTTTGCATTTCTTCCAGTAGTCGATATCTAAATATTTATTTAATTCATTAGATTTTAAAAATATATTTAAATTTTTAGTTAAAAACTCTTCTTGCTCGCTTGTTTTAATCTTAGCCATCTCTCTATCTTCTTTGATTTCTTTGTAATTTTCTTCAATTCTAAGTGGATTCGCTTTATATAAGCCTTCATCTGTCCACGCTTCTTCTTTAGTCGCATAATAAAGTAAAGCAAATAATCTATGATTAGTTACTGCTCCTTTTAGAACAGCTCTATCATATTCTAATTCTTCAAGCATAACTGAATCACTTTCAGCATAAGCAGTGGTCAACTTTAGCATTAACGGATTTTTAACGCTTAATTGTCCTTTTCTCATAGCTTGTATATTATCATTACTTGTAAAAGCTCCAACTTCATCACAAACTACAGCTGCTGGTCTTATAGCATTGTTCTTATTAGCTTTTGATGTTCTAGGATAATAAAAACTATTTGTAATTAAACATCTAATAACACCTATTTCACTTTCAGATACAAAGAAATGTTTTTTTATAGCTGGACTTGCACTTATTATTTGTGCCATAGCTTTTCTTATTTCTTTTGCTAAATCTCTATCTAAACATATAGAATAAAATTCACTATAATCTTGCTCTGTAAGCATTAACAATAAAAATACTATAGCAGCGATGAAAGTTTTAGCATTTTTTCTAGGAATAAATAATACTACATCTCTATACCTGAATTTACTTTTATCTTCCTTATATCTCCAACCAAAAATTGCACATATAAAAAAGGCTTGAAAATTTTCTAAGCCTTCTAAAACTTGTTTTCCTGCAATAAATCCAGTGGCATAATTAAATAACTTCAATAGATTATTTATCTTTTTCAACTTTTTTTCACTAAAACAAAATTCAAATTCATCTGAATATTGATTTATATAATAATCATCTAAGAATATTTGACATTGTAATCTTACTTCATCTGTAGTTATTTCTTCTCCTGAAACTACATCTTCACAATATTTTAAAGCTTTATCTAATAAAATCATTCATCATCATCTTCTTGTAAAGCTTTTTTTACTGGATCTTCATTCTCATCTTTAGCCTTTAATGATAGACTTCCAAACTTTGCTCTACTTTGTGGTGATAATGAAAGCTCGTTACAGCATCTATAAAAATCTTTATTATATTTATCCTTAGCACTCATTAAATCCTTATTCATTATTGCCTTTGGATTCTTATTTATTATTTTTTCAATGTATTGTAATCTATCAATGGCTATACTACAGTTTGCTAAAATATATACATCTAAATTACTTAATATTTGACTTGCTTTTAACTCTTCAACAATATTGATATATATATACTTTTGTTTATCTGTTAAGTATTCTGGAGGAACTTCTATTTTATCAGCTAATCCCTTTAACTTTTCCTCTGTTTCTTTTCTTCTTTCAATTTCTTCTTTTGAGTTATGTCTACTTTGACCTTCAATACTTTTGCATGGCCTAGCCATTTTTCAACTTACCTCCTTATAAAGTTTTAAAACTTTCATTTTGGGATATTTTTATGACTGGTAGAGCACATAGGACATTTTTTATCTCTATATAAATTTTCTTGTATCCCCCGGGTATCTTTTGCCTTATCCAACATCAAATTCTTCTTTTGTTTTTCTTAAACATTCAAGTAATATTCTTTTCATCTTCACTTTTTCTTTATCTGACTTTAGATAAGCTTTATGAACTTTTATATGGTTTGATTGTGTTAGATATATTAAGTTGCTTTTATCTAGAGCTCTTTCCCTACACTCTTTTAATTCATCTATATGATGCATAGCATATCCTTCTACTATTTCACCAGTAGTGTAATACTCATACCAGTCAATCTTAAGTAATTCTATTTTTCTAGATTCCTTGCATTCAATCCATGTATTACTCCTATAAAATGCTTGCTCATATTTATCCTTCCTTTTAGCTTGATATTCTTTGTATCTTTCCCTAGTATTATCAATCTGGCACTTGCAAGTAACATTTATAGGTATTCTTTTACCACATGAACCACAACGTTTGTACAGCATACTTAAATAATAACCTTGCTATCTATTTCCCTTTCTTTAAGCTTTAATGATTTCTTATCTATATCTATCTTGTGAGGATCATTCTTCCAATTAGCCTTCTTCTTATTCTGCAACCAAAACTTTTGAGCGTTAACATCTGGATGACTGTACTTCTTAACTTTCGATATAACCACTTTTTCTTCCACAACAATTTGTCCATCAACCACTTTTTCTTCTTTAACTTTTGTTGGTACTTCCTCATAATAATGAAAGCCTGTTGCCTTTTTAAAAACCCCTTTTTCTACTTCTTGATTGAGCTTATCTTTTCCAGTAGCAATTACGCCCTTAAGTGCTACGCTTTCAGCTTTATATTTCCTAAATGTGGAATATCCTATTCCTAATTCAGATGCTATTTCTTTATCAGTGCAACCTCGCTCAACCATTGATTCTATCTTGTCTAAGCTACTATTTATAAGCTCTTCAAAACTGTCTTTTCTTGACATTTTATCCCTCCTTTATCGTAGCACTCACTTTTTAAAGTGCTATGATAATTTTGTATATTTCCCTTCCAATTTTTCAGCCTTACATTTTGTACTTTTTTATACTTTTATTAAAATCTATCCTAACCCTTGGTATTACTTGCTTTGAAGTACTTTTTCTATTTTCTATTGAATCAGTAATATAGGTGACGATTACGCATACCATTTTTTTAGTGCATATATTAGAAAGAATTTTTTATTTATCACTCTAATAAGCACCATTTCTTTTTTTACTGATTTAGCCCTTAAACAGTAATTTAACCTTATATTCCGGAATCAGCTATTCTTGCTGCATCTTTTGCCATTTGTTCTTTTAATCCTAAATATCTTTTAGTTTCTTCAATACTCTTATGTCCTAATGCTATTCTTACCGCTTCTAAATTTCCCTTAGTTTCATTATAAATTTTAGTAGCGTATGTTTTTCTTGGACTATGCCCTGTAATATGTTCTAATCCAATAGCATTGCCAACTTCTTTTAATTTATCGCTATAAGATTTTTGTGTTAATGCTTCATTTCCATTCCCTTTTTTGCTAGGAAATGCAAATTCCGACCTTTTCTTTCCCTTGAGATATTGTTTTAAATGTTTCTCTAATGTCGGTCCAATTTTAGCAACTCTTTTCTTTGGCTTTTTTCTATTAGGATTTTTAGCGACTTCACTTTGCCATTGCTTGTACTGCTTTTGCTCTTGAATTTCAAAATATCCTTTATCTAATGCATCTTTTATTTCTCCAACAGTCAATTCTATTATGTCTTGCATTCTATATCCAGTTGCTCTAGCTAGTAAAAATAACATTAAATTTCTCTCTGGATATTCTATACTTAATTCAACTAATTTTTCTTTATATCTTTCATACTTAGAATCTGGAATAGGATTTGCCGACCCTTTTTCCCAATCTCTTTTTTTCATTTATTCCACCTGCCTTAATGCTCCTCCACTTCTTTTATAACTTCTTTCTTTCATACAATCTCTAATATTGTTAGTTGCTTTTTCCCTAACAAATTTCTTACCGCCACAATGAGCACATGCTAAGTATTTATTATTCCTTTTTGTGTCCTGAACCTCATTTGCTAATAAAACATTTGATTTTCTACACTTCTTACAAATTAGAATCATATAAATATTCTCCATCTACTCACCTTCTTTCTAATAAAAAAAGAACTATGAAAATAGTTCCTCATTTTTTCTATATCCTAATTTCTTTATATTATTATCTATTCTTTCATTACTAAACTCATTTATAAATCTTCTAGGAGTATCAAAACTTACTGCTCCAGAAATAGCTTTATTTAATACTATATCGCCATTCTTATTTGTCTTATAAATAGATTTATTCCTTCTGATAAAATCTTTATCACTCATATGTTGCCTTGCTTCACGCTTGGTTACCTTCTTAACTTCCTTGTTAAACTCTTTTGCTATATCATGGCTTTTCTTCAACAATCTCATATTTCTTTGTATACACTTTTGTACTGCATACCTTGATGCATTAAGTCTTTTGGCAATATCTGTAGAACTATACCCTTTTAAATACATTTCCTTAACTTTTTCCTTATCAAGCATATATACCTCCTAAAAAAAGATATAGTTATTCCATACCATAAAAGTGGACATTTCTATAAGAAATATAATTAATATCTTTGTTAAATTACTTATTTGAATATATTTTAAAACATAAAAAAACTTTTGAACACGAACTTTTACACGAACTTTTTAAAAAAAGAGATAGTTTTTTTCTATCTCTTTTCAATAATTTATATTTTATTTTTCAATTTAGCTTCTATCTTTTGTACTTGCCTAGATGAAATTTTAAGCATTTCTCCAACTTTCTCTTGAGTATATCCCTTCTCTCTTAAATATTTTACTTTATCCTTGTTACTATCAATTTTAGATACTTTCATAAGATCTTCTTCTATTGTTGTTACAACTATTTCATCATTGGCTACTAGGTAGCATAATTTTCTTAATACATCTTCGTTATGTTTCTCAACTTTATTATCTTCGCAAAACTTTCTAAACTTATCTTCATCTATCTTCATGAGAACTCATCTCCTATGCTGCTATATGCTGTAACATACCATTTTCCAAATATCTCTTTAGTTAATAAATAATCTGTTACTTGCCACATTGCTGTTATCGAATTATAGAACTTTAATTTAACTATCCCAGATTCAATATTTAATAATTTGTAACTATGTTTCGTATTTAAACTAGTTATAATATACCCTTCAAAAAGCTTGTCCCAAGCTCCCATAAAATCATATTCATTTTTCTTATCAACCTGTTTAAATATTATATCTTGCAAGCTAACTACATCCTTACCATGTTATATTTTAGATTAATGCTTGTTCTCAACTTCACCTTTCTTAGTATGCTAACCCAAAATTTTTAGCTGTTGTTGCAATATCTCCATCAAATTCAAAATAAGTGAACTTAATACTTTCTTTAGTTGGTATAGCTCCTAAGAATTTAAGTTGTTCTATAATAGACTTTTCTTTTTTATTACTAAGCTTTACACGAGTCTTGTTTTTATCTATTAATCTTGCTTCCATTTACTTATTCCTTTCTTAGAATTGCGAACTAATAATCTGTTTTAAATTTTTCTTTATTTTTCTCATATTGCTCATCTGCAATATCA
>OKWI01000173.1_pt1 | contig 22135 bp, 19 predicted proteins | sample 1607141 | NCBI WGS metagenome assembly OKWI01 (sample SAMN07501048, study PRJEB24779) | human gut metagenome | reverse complement strand
CGAACAATGCGCAGATGGGCGAGCCCGCCAAGCCGGGGCAGACCTTCGCCCTGTTCGATTCGGCCAATGACGAATGGTTGGAGTGGGCGCCGAAGATTCCTCTGAAGGAAACCGCCCGCCGCTGATTGTCGGACCGGCAAAAAGAAACGCCGCTTACCTGGGTAAGCGGCGTTTTCGTTCATGCCTGCCTGCTGGGAAGTGGGTGTCAGTGAGTGCTGAGATGCGCCCGGGTGGTCAGCAGGTACACCGGCAAGCCGGAGATCAGGATCAGCAGCGCGGCGTAGGGTGCGGCGGCAGCGTACTCCAGGTTGGCGGTGTGCACCCAGACCGAGGTGGCCAGGGTCGACAGCCCGGTGGGACCTAGCACCAGGGTGGCGGTCAGTTCCTTCATGGTGTCGAGGAACACCAGCACGAAGCCGGCGCCGATGGCCGGCGAGATGATCGGCAGGGTGATCCGCAGGAAGGCCATCAAGGGCGTCTGGCCGAGAGTGCGGGCGGCTTCCTCCAACTGCGGCGAGGCCTTTTCCAGGGCCACGCGGATCGGTGCCTGGGTCAGCGGCATGAACAGCAGGGCATAGGCGACCAGCAGCAAGCCGGTGGTCTGGTAGGTGGCTGGCAGGTAGTGCAGCGAGAAGTACACCAGCGAGAGTGCGATCACCAGTCCCGGCAACGCTTGCAGCAGGTACGGCAGGCGCTGGGTCCAGCGCGCCAGGGCGCCGGGGTAGCGCACCACCAGGATGCTTACCGGCAGCGCCAGCAGGCAACTGAGCAGGGCCCCGCCGAAGGCCAGCGACAGGGAGGAAAGCAGGGTCGAGGCGATTTCCATCAGCGGGAAGCTGGCCGAGGAGCCTTCGTGCAGCCAATAACCGAGCATCACCAGGGGGATACCGGTACCGACCAGCACCAGCGTCGCCAGCAGCGCCTGGAGCGGCCACTTGCCAAGCCCCAGGCGGACCCGTTCGGCCCGCCGCGCGCTGCCCTGGCCGGTGCGTACCAGGCGGCCGCGGCCGCGCATGCGCAACTCCAGCCAGAGCAGCAGGAAGCACAGTGCCAGGAGTACCGAGGAGAGCATCGCCGCGGTGGCGTTGCTGAACTCCAGTTCGAACTCCTGGTAGATGGCTGTGGTGAAGGTCTGGTAGCGCAGGATCGACAGCGCGCCGAACTCCACCAGCATGTGCAGCGCCACCAGTAGTCCGGTGGCGGCCAGGGTCGGGCGCAGCAGCGGCAGGGTGACCCGCAGGAACACCTGGCGCCGCGACAGACCGAGCATCCGCGCCGACTCCTCCAGGGAAGGATCGATGCCGCGCAGGGTCGCCGCTACCGGCAGGTAGACCAGCGGATACTTGGACATGGTCATGACCAGGATGGCGCCGCCGAGGCCTTCGTAGATCGGGCTCAGCGAAACCCAGGTGAAACTGCTGACGAAGGCGGGGATGGCGAACGGCAGGCACAGCACCACGTTCCAGAAGCGCCGCGCCGGCAGGTCGCTGCGCTCCACGCACCAGGCCAGGGCCAGGCCGAGCAGGGCGCTGAGCAGGGTCACGCCGAACATCAGCCACAGGGTGTTGCCCAGCAAGCGGAATACGTAGGGGCGCCAGAGCAGTTGCCAGGCGCTGTGCCAGCCGGCGTCCCAGGCCTTGGCCGCGACGTAGAGCAGCGGCAGGCTGGCCAGCAGGGCGAGGAGCAGGACCGGCAGGAGCAGCCAGAATGGCGTTCGCCGGCGCGAGCCCGTGCGCAGGCGCACGGGCGTGGAGGCGGCGCCGATCAATTCAGGCCAACGTCGCGTTCGAGGCTGAGGGCCTCGCTGGCCTCACCCAGATCGGCCGGGGTCAGTTTCGGTGGGTCCAGTTCGGCGAACGGCTTCAGCGCCGGATCGGCCTGCATCCCCTTGCGCATCGGGTACTCGGCGGACTGGCTGAGGATCGCCTTCTGGCCTTCCTCGCTGAGCATGAAGGCGACGAACTGCTGGGCTTCCCTGGGGTGCTTGCTGGACTTGAGCACCGCGGCGCCGGAGACGGTGACCAGCGCGCCCGGGTCCTGGTTGCCGAAGTAGTGCAGGCGCGAGTTCAACTCGCCCTTTTCCTTCTTCAGGGTGTACCAGTAGTAGTTGTTGATCAGCGCCATGTCGACCTCGCCGTTCTCCACGGCTTTCATGGCGGTGACGTTGTTGGTGTAGATCGAGCCGAAGGCCTTCAGGCCGGTCAGCCAATCCTCGGCTTCCTCCTGGCCCTTGAGCTTGATCACTGCGGCGACCTGTTCGAGGAAGGCGCCACTGGTGGGCACGAAGCCGAAACGGCCGGACCAGGACGGATCGGAAAGATCCATCAGGCTCTTCGGCAGATCCTTCTCGTCGATCTTCTTCGGGTTGTAGGCCAGTACCCGGGTGCGGGCGGTGATGCCGATCCAGTCGCCGTTGCCGCCGGCGTGCTCCGGCTCGACCAGGGCCAGGGTCTCTGGCTCCAGCTTGGCCAGCAGGCCGGCGCTGGCCAGGCGGATCAACGGTGGCGATTCCTCGGTGTAGAGCACGTCGGCCGGCGAGCGTGCGCCTTCCTCGGTGATCTGGCTGGCGAGCTGGCCATCGCCGCCCTTGCGGATCTTCACCTGGATGCCGGTCTTGTCCTGGAAGGCCTTGGCGATGGCGATACCGGTGGCGGCGTGCTGGCCATTGTAGAGGGTAAGGGTGACGGGATCGGCCGCCGCATTGAGGGAAAGCGAACCGAGCAGGCACGCCAGGGCGGCGTGGCGGAAACGGTTGAGAAGTCGAACAGGCATGGATTCTCCCCGTGGGTTACAAATGCGAATGTAACCAATTATATCTTCGTGGGAGCTTCGGGCCTATCGGAAAAGTCCACGGCCCTGTCAGGCAGGGCCGTGGCAGACGCTTCACGCCGGTTCGCCGGCTTCCTCCGGCTCGCTGGCTGCGCGGGTTTCGCCGCTGGCGGCGGCATCCCGGCGACGGATGTATTTCCAGTCGGCTTCGTCGATATAGATGCCGTTCGGGCCGCTACCGCCTTCCAGGTCGATCGCCACGTGTGCGGAAACCTGCGGCTTCACGCTCGCCAGGATCGGCACGAAGCCCAGTTGCAGGCTGGTCTCCAGCAGCGCGGCCTGGTTGCGCTCGTCGATGTCCGCCGCCTCGTCCAGGTAGTAGGGCAGGCGCACGCGCCCGGCCTGCTCGCGGTCCATCAGGTGCAGCAACAGGTACATGTTGGTCAGCGCCTTGATGGTCATGGTGGTGCCATTGGAGGCGGCGCCGTCGATGTCGGTGTGCATGATCGGCTGGCCGTTGACCTTGGTGATCTCGAAGGCCAGTTCGAACAGGTCCTTCAGGCCCAACTGGTTGTGGTTGGCGGCGACCAGGCGGGCCAGGTATTCCTTGGCCTCCTCGTTCTTCGCGTCCTGCTCGGCGCTCTGGGTCAGGTCGAACACCGAGAGGTTCTCGCCTTCCTCGTACTGGCCGGCGCTGTGGATGATTTGGTCGATGTGCTTGAGCGCATCCTTGTTCGGCGCGAGGACGATGCGGAAGCTCTGCAGGTTGGAAACCTGGCGCTTGTTGATCTCGCGGTTGAACAGGGCCAACTGGTGTTCCAGGTTGTCGTAGTCGCTGCGGATGTTGCGCAGGGTCCGGGCGATGTCGGTGACCGCCGCGCGGCGCGCCTTGGCCAGCGTCAGGGCCTCGTCCTGGCGATGCGCGTAGGCGTTGATCAACAGCTTCAGGCGGCGCTCGGTGTCGTCTTCGCTATCGAACTTGGCGACGCCCTTCAGGCGCACCTGGGCGTACAGCGCCTCGATCTGCCCGTCGATGCGCTGCAGCGCCTGCCAGGTGTCCTGGTAGTCGTTGAGCAGCGGCAGCAGGTTGTCCAGCGAGTCGTCCACCGGCTCCATGAACGGCGTGCCGAAGGGCAGGTCGGCCGGCAGTAGCTGGCGGCGGCGCAGGGCATCTTCCAGGGTGCGCTCCTTGGCCTCCAGGTCGCCCAGTTGCCGGGCCACCAATTGCAGGCGCGCGGAGAGCTGCTGGACGCGCTCGGCGAAGGCGTCGCTGGAGCGCTTGAGTTCGTCCTGGGACGCCTCCAGCTGGGCCAGTTCGGCGAGCTTCTCGGGCTCCTCGGCGGTCAGCGTCTGGGTGCGGCGGAAGTCTTCCAGGGCCTTCTGCGCATCCAGCACGTCCTGGTACAGCTTCTCTGCCTGGGCCTTGCTCGCGGCGCGGTCGGCGGCGACGCTCTGCTGGGTCTTGAGCTGCTTCAGCTCCTTCTCCAGGCGCTCCTTCTGGTCGCGCAGGGCGGCGCGGTCGGCCAGGGCCTGCAACGCCGGCGGTTCGATGTGCGACAGGTCGATGCTCAGGCCAGGGGCTTCGAAATGCTCGCCCTTGAAGTGGTCGAGGATGGCTTCGACGCTCTTCACCCAGACGTCGCCGTCATCCAGGTTCACCCCGTTCTCGCCGAGCGGCAGGCTGAACAGCGCGCCGTTGAACAGACGCATCAGGCGTTCCACGTCCTGCTGGCTGAACTCCTCGCGCAGGCGTGCGTAGCTGTTGTTGTCGGCGTGTTCGAGCTGCTGGCGGACGTTCTTCAGGCGTTTTTCCAGGTCGCGCAGGCGCTCTTCCAGGTCTTCGCTGGAGAACTGCCGCGAATGGGCCAGGGCGCCGGCCAGTTCGTCGTGGGCATCCTTGGCGGCGAGCAGCTGTTGTTCGAGGACCTTGGCGTCGTCGACCAGGGCGAAGCGGGTCTTGAGCACCGACAGCTCGCCGAGCCAGCGCTGGATGCCGGCGATCTCGCGCTCCAGGCGCATCAGCTCCTGGGTGCCGCCACGCTGTTCGTTCTGCAGGCCGTCCTGCTCGGCGCGGTATTGCTCGTGCTGGATCAGCAGTTCCTCGCGGCGCGCCCCGGCGTAGTCGTGCCAGGTGCCGAGCAGGCTGTCGAGCAGCGGTGAAAGGCGGTGCATCTTGCCGCGCAGTACGTCGCGCTGGGTCACGCCGTTGGCCAGGGCTTCCACCAGCGGGCCGGCGGCGACCAGCGCCTGGTAGTCCTGCTCCATCCGCCGCACGTCGCGGAAGGCCTCCTCGCAGGCGGCGATGTAGTCGACATTACCCGAGCGCAGGCTGTGCTCGAAGGCGTCGAGGAACAGCTGCTTGAGCTTGGCCGCGGTGATCTCGCGCATGTGCAGCAGGTTGATGAACAGCGAGCGGAAGGTCTTCAGGCTCTGCTCGCTGGTGGAGCGCAGCGGGATCATGGTCAGGTCGAGCGGGATCGACGTGTGCCCGCCGACCAGCAGGCGGCGCAGCTCTTCCGGCTTCACCTCGTAGGCCTTGATGCCTTCGCGCTCGAGGTTGGCGAACAGCTCGCGCTGGCGCAGGCAGGTACCGTTCTTCTGGTAGTGGTCCAGGCTCAGCTCGCCGGCGTAGGCGAAGAACTGGTGGCCGAAGCCGCCGCCCGGGCCGCGCCCGGCCACGCCGATCACGTGCGGACCGTGGGGCAGCATCAGTTCGAGGAGGATGTAGCTGGTGTCCGAGGCGAAGTAGAAGCGCCGCGACTGCTCCATGCTGTACTTGCCGAAGCTCATGTCCGACAGGCGGGCAAGGATCGGGAACTGCAGGGCGTTGATCGAGGCGCTCTTGCCCAGGTTGTTGGCGCCGTAGATCGACAGCGGGTTTTCCAGCGGGAAGATACCCAGGCTGTAGCCGGCGGTATTGAGCAGGGCGAAGCGGCGGATGCCGTAGCGGGTCTGGCTCATGCGTCAGCCTCCTGTTGCGCGTGTTCTTCGGCGATGGCACGGGCGAGGGCGTCTTCCTCGCTCTCTTCGGACAATTCTTCGTCGCTGGCCATCAGCGGTTCGATCTCGCCGTCATCGACCAGCACCGGCGTCTGCAACGGCAGGTCGGCGTGCAGGCTGGCGGACAGGTTGCGGTCCTGCTGCACCGACAGGCAGACGTCTAGGAAACGGTGCATCGGCGGCATGAAGCGGTACACGCCGCTGTCCTCGGAGGCGAAGCCGAGCTGGGTCAGGCGGCGCATGACCTTCTCTTCCAGTTCTTCCTGGGTCTGCACCTCGGCCTGGAGGAACAGGTCGCGGTATTTCTCCAGCAGCGGCGGCAGCTCTTCGCGGCCGATGCTGCCGCCGTCCAGCACGGACAGCGGGTCGCGGCCCTGGTCGGCGAGGTGTTCGACGAGGATGAAGGTGAACAGCGCCAGGCGTTGAGCGGTCTTGTTCACCTGGGCGCCGACCTGCTCCGGGACGAAGTAGTAGAAGCCGCGGGTATCGCAGACCAGCTCGAAGCCCATGGCGCGGAACAGGCCGCGGTACTGGTCCTGGTGCGAGGACAGCTGGGTGTACAGCTCGGGGTCGCGGTGGCTGATGTGGTAGCCCTTGAACAGCTCGCGGAAGATCGGCGCGAGCTGGGTCAGTTCGGAGAGATCAAGATGCATGGGTTTCGCTCGCGGAAAGGGTGTCTGCGTCCCTGGCCTGGCCCTTGTCCTTGGCGGCGGGGTTCAGGGCGAAGGAGCAGAGGCTGACGCAATGTTCGGTGGTTTCGTACTCGCGGCGTTGCAGGCGTTCGCGCTGGAAGCGCGCGTCGCGCGACAGCCGGGAGAACCAGTAGAGCAACTCGTCGGTGGCGCCGTCCGGTTCCTGGGCCAGCAGCCATTGCATGAGGTCCGGCAGCGGCAGCGCCGCCTGGCAGCGCTCGATCATTTCCCGCGCGGTCCGCGGTGGTCGCGTCGGCCCGTTGCTCTTGCGCGTGCCGCTGGACTTGGGGAACTGCGCCGGCTTCGGCTCGAAGCGGGCGAGGGCGAAGACGTAGCTCTCGACCTGCGAGGCGGTGCCGAGGAAGGTGCTCTGCGGCCGGGTGAATAGCGGCATCGCCGCCTGCGGCACGGCATCCAGGCCCTTGCGCCGGATCGCCGCCAGCGCCAGGGCGGCGCCACGGGTCACCGCGTTGTGCCGGCGCGCTTCCTCGCGCAGCGGCAGCAATAATTCGCGGGCGCGGCGCAAGGTCAGCTGGGCGTTGGTCTGCATCTCGAGGATGCGCGCGTGGGTGCGCAGCACCAGGTCGTCGTCGACCAGGTGGCCGAGGCGCTGCTGTTCGCCGAGCAGGCGCAGCAGGACCTGTTCGACCCGCCGCACGCCCTGCTCGAAGGCGCCGTCGGCGCTGACCAGTTGGATCATCGGCTCGACGTACTCGTCCCAGGTCGCCAGGACCTCCGCGTAGCGCTGCGCCAGGGGAATCTGCCGGTCGCTGGTCTTGGCCCGCTCGGCCACGCCGATCAGTGCCTGCTCGTCATTGCCGAGCTTCTTCAGTACATCGCGCACGCGCATGTCGAGCAGTCGCAGCTGGCGCGCTAGGTCCTGGCTGTCGCGGGTCTCGAAGGCGTCCTGGATGTACCCGGCGAGGCGCTCCAGATGGCGCAGGTAGGCCTCGATCTCCAGGCACAGACCAAGGCGATGCTCGTGGCGCAGGTAGGCGAGGAAGTCGTGGATCTGCGCGTTCAGCTCGAAACGGTTGGGGCTCTTGGCCACCGGGACCAGGATATCCAGGCGGATCCACTGGTCGAGCAGGGCGGTGATTTCCGCCGGGTTGCTTTCCGGTAACTGGGTGTTCAACTGGCTGCGCAGTTCCGCCAGGCTCAGGGTGCCGGCATCGAAGCGCTCGCAGAGAGGCTCGAGCAGGGCCCAGTGTTCGGCAAGCGCACGCAGTACGCGTCGGGGGTCGATCATCGGGAGGGCCGGTCCGTGGAAAAAGCGCCGATTGTACTGCAAAGGCACGGGCGACGCAGACGCCGCCGATGAGTGCGATGCAGGCCGTCGACACGTCTGCGGCGCAGGTACGGGCCCGGTATCGGTGGATGGCATCTGGCTATCACCGAAGTGTCGAAAAGCGGCAGTTTATGACTGCGTAAGGACTTTCCTGCCCCGCCTGGTCCGGGGAATGGGGCTTCCAGGGGCTGGCACGCTTTCTGCTGAAGTCCCCTGGCCTGTCTATTCCAAATGAATGCCGACTCTTGAACGACGCCGCCTACGCCGAGGCCCGCTGGGCCGAACTGCAGAACCAGGGTGACCTTGCCTGGGACCTGGATGCCATCACCAACCGCAGCGAGGCGATCGCCTTCCTCAAACGTTTCGAGAACCGCCTGTGCATCTACTCGGCCTATGTCGAGAAGCTCTACAGCAACTACAGCTTCGTGATTCCCGAGAGCGACCATGGCGGCATCACCATCCTGCCCAGCGAGCAGGCCTGGCACGACACCTTCCACGATATCCCGCTGGCCGCGGTGGAGCCCACCGGGATCCATATCCTGCCGGGCGAGACCATGGGCTATCGCGGGCTCTACCTGAAGATTCCCGGCGAGCACCGCCTGGTGGCGTCGAAGGAATTGCCGTTCCAGGAAGGGTTGAAACTGCTGATCCAGCGTTACCAGGCTCACGACGACGTGTTCCTGCCGATCCTGGTCAAGGGCGACCTGCGCGAGTACGAAGCGCGCATGCCCTCGCTACACCTGCACCGGATCAACCCCGCCCGCCTCAGCGCACACTCCCTGCTCAGCCTCAACGCCATCAAGGGCGCCATCGCCGACCATCTGATCGGCCTGTTCCGCCAGCAGTGAAGGGCTGACGTTACCCCCGTGTGACGATGGGTAACATCCATCCTGGCCGAGCGACCGCTCATCCGCTGCAGCGAGCGCGGCGACCGCGTCGTTCGGCGGTTTTTCTCGACTATGGGTCGGCCCCGATTCGCCCGGGGCTTTCTATAGTGACTACAGGTCGCAGTGTCTCTGCCGTCGGCTACGAGAAGAACAAGAGGTGAGCCCATGTCCCGTCGTCTGCCCTTCCTGCTGCGTTGCGCGCTGTTCTGCGGCGCCGGTCTGCTGGCTGCCACCGCCCAGGCGAGGATGGAGTCGCTGGACGACGACCAGCTTTCCGACGTGGTCGGCCAGGCCTTCATCAACCTCACCACCGACGCCGCCAACGGACTGAACTTCACCCGCATCAACTTCGGCGCCGACATCGAGACCCAACTGAACATGAAGAAGCTGCAGTTGGGCCAGTACAACCGCAGCGGCGAGCTTGCCGGCAGTGCCGACATCGCCATCGACAACTTCGCCCTGGGCACGGTCAACGACGCCACCGGCGCGATCAACCCGTTCCTCATCAGCAATCCCTACATCGAGTTCGCCTACGACGGCAGCAAGATGGTCGGCATCCGTATCGGTTTCGGCGAAGCCAAGGGCTACCTCTCGGGCGATATCAAGACCCTCACCGGCAACGTGCCGGTGGACCTGTACGGCACCGGCAGCCAACTGGGAGGCAGCATTTCCTGCGGCCTGCTGGCCCTCGACTGCCTGGCGGCGAAGACCGCCATCACCCTCACCGGCAGTTCCCAATACACCGCCCAGGCCGAACTGGTGAACAGCTCCGGCAACCCCGACCCGATCCGCGCTGCCATGATCGGCCTGAAGAACGGCACAGCCTTGGACATGCACGACAGCACCATCATCGGCAGCCTGGTGAACGTCCTGCTGCCCTTCCTCACCTCCAATGACTGCAAGCTGATGGGCGCCCAGACCTGCTTCAACCTGGCCCAGTACCAGTCGTTCCCGATCGGCACCGTGGATCCGAACAACGCGCAGAACTTCATCGACTCGTCGAAAGGCTTCTTCATCTCGATGCAGAGCCAGAACGTCCAGTGGCGCGACCAGCAGGATCCCTCCAAGCTGGTCGCCGCGCTGGCCGGTGCCTTCCTCAACATGTCGCGCAACGCCGATGGAACGGCGCCGATCAAGGTCGACTTCGGTCAGGCCTTCAATGGCATTCCACGGCAGGACACCTGCCTGGGCGGCCTGAACAAGGGCTGCTGAGATGAGTCGCGCCTGCCTGCTCGCGGCCCTGCTGGCCGCCCCCTTCGCCCATGCCGAGATGACAGCGCTCGACGACGAGCAACTGTCGGACGTGCAGGGTGCCGGCATCGGCTTCGTCCTCGACAGCGCCATGGTCGACGGCAACAAGGCCACCATTGCGATCAATGGCGTGACCAACACCGCCACCGGGCAGAACGTGCCGATCACGGTAAAGGAGCTGTACGTCGCCGCCACTGGCAGCAACAAGGGCAGCACCCTGGCGCCGGTGACTCTCGGCCGTCTCAATTTCCCGTTCAAGCTGAATCTGGCCAAGGGTTCGGTGCTGACCACCCAGCTCGACGACGGGCGGGTGGTCAGCACCTTGCCGGACACCGCGGACGTGATCGAGCTGGCTTTCCCCAGCCTGGTGAGCGGCGCCGGCGGCCAGCCGTGCATCGCTGGTTACGCCGGTGCCGGCAGCAACTGCTCGAGCCGGGCCAGCGAAAAGGTCGACGCCGGCATCCGCTTCGACTTCGGCGTCACTTCCACGCGCACCGATGTGCTCAACCTGGACTTCTCCGAACTGGCGATGGACGGTTCCTACCTGCGCTTCTGGGGCGCCAACGCGCGCAGCCAACTGGTTGGCGAGATGCGCCTGAACCTCTACGCCAAGACTTTCGAGATCATGTCCTGCGGTGCTGGCTCGCCCAGTTGCGTCAGCGCCGCCGAGCAGGCCGCGCGCACCGTCTACCTGACCAACGCCTATGCCAGCGTCGCGCTTGGCTACGGGAAGTCGCAGCCGTTGCTGTTCTCGGTCACCGCCGACGGCAACTTCACTTTCGAACTGCCCAAGCTGACCCTGGCCAACGCCGCTGACTTCTACGCCAATGCGCCGCGCACCAGCCTGGTGATCGAGAACCTCAACATCGGTGGTACCCGGCCAGGCTACGGGCAGGTACCGACCGGCGGCTACAACATGGGCCGCAACGAGATATCCGGGCTCAGCTTCAACTACCTGAAGGTGACGTCGCACAACCTCTGAGGTGGCGGCGGGAAACGAGGTACGCAGCACATGGCCAAGCAGACTCATCCACTGGCAGGCGGCATCGGCATCCTCGCGGCGCTGGCGCTGCTGTTCAGCGCTTCGGCCGGGGCCGAGTTGCGCTCGCTGGGCGATAGCGATCTGGACGACGTGGTCGGCCAGGCCGGGATCAGCATCAGCGCCTCGCTCAATCTCCAGGAAAATCCTTCGCAGACGCGCTGCGCCGGCGGCTGCGGCGCGCGCCTGGCGATCCAGCCGGCCGGCAGCGGCAACAACTACCTGGTGATCGACGATATCAGCGGCAAGTTCAGCTTCGACGAAGTCACCCTGGACGTGGTGACCATCAAGGACGGTTTCGGCGGCGACGGCGCCGCCTTCAACCGCCCGGTGCTGCGCGTCGGCCTGAAGGACACCAGCTTCCAGGACCTGCGCTTCACCATCGCTGGCGCCAACAAGGCGCGCGGTACCGATCCCGGGCTGGTGCAGACCAACCTGGTCAGCGCACGCATCGACGGCACCCTCAAGCTGCAGGGCAACGTCAATATCTTCACCGTCGCCCCGCGTTGAGGGCGAACCGTCGCATGGCGGGACAAAGCCGCTCCGCCGAGGTCGAAGAACCGCTATCATTGCCTGCCTGAACGCCGGGGGCGAAACCGTCCCCGCGCATCGCCTAATTGCCGGTGCCCGAGATTTGATCGAAGAACAGCGTCGCCGCGCCTTCCTGGGCGCGATGCAGATAACCAGTTGGCTGCCCCGCCAGCCGTTGCCGTTCGCCGCACCCTCGCGGCCGGAGTTGCTGGAGACCCCGCCCCGGGAAGAGCCGGCGGTGCCTGTGCGTGCGCGCGCCGCGATCGATGCGCCGCAGGCCCGCGTCCCGCAAGCCGAGGCGCCGGCCAGCGCGCCGAGCGTGGCTCCCGCCGCGCCCGTGGAAGGCCGGGGGATTCCGATCAGCCTGCCGAAGCCGGGCGCCCCGGCGGCGAAGAAAGCCGAGCCGGTCGCGCCGGTCGAAGAGGCCCCGGCCGAGCCGCCGGCGGTCCAGGCCCCGCCGCCGCGCTTCGCCTTGCAACTGCTGCAGGCGGGCTCCTGCACCCTGCTGGTCGAACTGCCCACCGGCGAACCCTTCGCCAGCCGCGATCCGGGTTACCTGCTGCTGCGCGACCTGCTGCGCGCCGCCGGCCTGCCGGACAGCCCGCGGCTGATCGGCGAACCGGTACGCTGGCCGCTGCTGGCGCGCGGCAACCTCGACCAGGGGCCGCAGGCGGCCCTGGAGTTCGTCCAGAGCTTCGTCGCCGCGCGCATGGAGGAGAGCGAGCGTAGCCGCTGCCTGTGGTTGGTCGGCCTGCCGGCGATCCGCTTCGCCGGCGAGGGCGACGAGGGCAGCCTGTTCCGCGAACTGCAGGTGGACGGTCTGGGCGCAACCTGGGCCGTGCCGGGCCTGGAAGCCCTCATGGAAGAACCCGCCCTCAAGGGCGAGCTGTGGCGCGCCATGCGCCGTGTCCGTCAGCGCTGGTCGAGCGAGATTCAATGAGCGATGCGATTTCCTTCCGCCCGATGACCGAGGCGGACCTCGATGCCGTGCTGAAAATCGAATATGCCGCCTTCAGCCACCCCTGGACCCGTGGCATCTTCAGCGAAGGCCTGAAGAACTACCATTGCTGGCTGATGTTCGAGGGTAGCCAGCAGGTCGGCCATGGCGTCATCCAGATCATCCTCGACGAGGCGCACCTGCTGAATATCACGGTGAAGCCCGAAAGCCAGGGGCGTGGCCTCGGTCTGCGCCTGCTCGAACACCTGATGCGCGAGGCGGCCGGCCACCAGGCTCGCGAATGCTTCCTCGAAGTGCGCGCTTCCAACCAGGCCGCCTACCGCCTCTACGAACGCTACGGTTTCAACGAGATCGGCCGCCGTCGCGACTACTACCCCGCCGTCGGCGGGCGCGAAGACGCCCTGGTCATGGCCTGTACCCTGTTCGACTGAGGCTTGCTCCGCTTCCCTGCCGGCAACTAGCTATCACTTGGAGTAGCTGGCTGGCCTTCTGGCACCGCCGTACCCTTACCAGCATTCCGATTCTCGCCTGCATACCGCAGGCAGGTCCCTTCATGCGGTAACCCTTCGCGGGAGTGCGAAGTCAGGTCGACAGCGGCCGGTGGCAGGATGCGCAGACTGGAGCCCCCCATGTGCGACACCCTGATCCTTCGCCACCAGGGCCAGACCTGGTTCGCCAAGAACAGTGACCGCGAGCCCGCCGAACCGCAGCGTCTGCTGCGCCTGCCGGCGGTGCGCAACGATCCGGAAGCGCGCTTGCGCACCACCTATCTCGACATTCCCCAGACCGCCCAGCGACATGCGCTGGTGATCAGCCAGCCGAGCTGGATCTGGGGCGCGGAAATGGGCGTCAATGAGCACGGCGTGGCCATCGGCAACGAAGCGGTGTTCACCAAGCTGACCCGTCAGCGCGGCACCGCGCTGCTCGGCATGGACCTGCTGCGCCTGGGACTGGAGCGCGGCGCCAGCGCCCGCGAGGCGCTAGAGGTGATCACCGGGTTGTTGCAGCGTTACGGCCAGGGCGGCCCGGCCGGCTACCGCGACAAGCGCATCCGCTACGACAACAGCTTCCTCATCGCCGACCCCGGCGAAGCCTGGGTGCTGGAAACCGCCGGCAACCTGTGGGCGGCGAAGAAGGTCGAGCGCTGGGCCATCTCCAACGCCCTGACCCTTGGCCACGAATTCGACCTGTGCAGCCGCGACCTCGAGGACCAGGCTCGCCGCCAGGGCTGCTGGGATGGTCGCGGCGACTTCCACTTCGCGCGGGTCTTCGACACCCGCCTGCTACCCTGGGTCGGCGGCGCGCACCGGCGCTGTCGGATCAACCAGCGCTTCCTCGACAGCCTGCCTGGCGAGCCGGACTGGCACGCGCTGTTCGCCGCGCTGCGCCACCATGGCCCGCGCGGGGACCACTTCCGCCGCCACAACAACCGCCAGGTATGCATGCACGCCGGCAGCTTCTGGCGGCCTTCGCAGACCACCGCCAGTCTGGTCGCCCGCTTGCGCGACGACGGCCCGTTGCTGGCCGCCACCGGTACTTCGGCGCCGTGCCTGGGACTGTTCCAGCCGCTGTCCTTCGATCCGGCCTCCGGCGCCGCCGTGCTCAGCCAGCCGCGCGAGGCGGTACAGGAGTCCCCCTGGTGGCGCTTCGAGGCGGTGCACCGCCGCGCGCTCACCGACCGCGCCTTCCGCCGGCTCCTGCGCAGCGGCCGCGATTGGCTGGAACGGGAACTCTTCGCCGACCTCGAACAGCCCGACTGGCCGCGCCTGGCAGAGGATGCCGCAGCCTGGCACGCCTGTTGGCATGATCAGGTCGCCATGCAGCCGCTGGCGCAGCAGCGCTGGTGGCGTAGCCACGCCGCGCTGTGACGCTTGTCAAACGGGCATCGCCTTCCGTAAGGTGCTGCACCGGTCAAACGAGGGGCATGCCATGAGCGACTTGCAGCAACTGTTCGAGAACAACGTCCGCTGGGCCGAAGCGATCAAGCAGGAAGACCCGGACTTCTTCGCCAAGCTGGCCCGCCAGCAGACCCCCGAGTACCTCTGGATCGGCTGCTCCGACGCGCGGGTGCCGGCCAACGAAATCGTCGGCATGCTGCCCGGCGACCTGTTCGTCCATCGCAACGTCGCCAACGTCGTGCTGCACACCGACCTCAACTGCCTGTCGGTGATCCAGTTCGCCGTCGACGTGCTCAAGGTCAAGCACATCCTGGTCACCGGCCACTACGGCTGCGGCGGCGTGCGCGCCTCCCTGCACAACGACCAGCTCGGCCTGATCGACGGCTGGCTGCGCAGCATTCGCGACCTCGCCTACGAATACCGCGAGCACCTGGAGCAGTTGCCGACCGAGGAAGAGCGCGTCGATCGCCTCTGCGAGCTCAACGTGATCCAGCAGGTGGCCAACGTCAGCCACACCAGCATCGTCCAGAACGCCTGGCACCGCGGCCAGTCGCTGTCCGTGCATGGCTGCATCTACGGGATCAAGGATGGCCTGTGGAAGAACCTCAACGTCACCGTCAGCGGCCTCGACCAGTTGCCGCCGCAGTATCGCTTGAGTCCGCTGGGCGGTTGCTGCTGAGAGAGGCGGAAGCTCTTTCCCACGAGTTCCCCTCTCCCTGGAGGGACAGGGGAACTGTCGAGGACGGCTTCAGAACTCCACGCTATACGTCAGGCTGTAGGTCCGCCCCCGTCCCTTGTAGTCGAACAGTCCCGCTGGTGCGAGCCCGCCGTAGTAGACCTGGGCGCGTTGTCCCCAGACCGTGGTGTAGTCCTTGTCCAGCAGGTTCTGGATGCCCGCGGTGAGGGTGCCCACCGGCAGCGCCTGGGTGCCGAGCAGGTCGAACAGCGCGTAGCCGTCGATCTTGTTGCCCGGCTCGTCGTTCAGGTTGAAGGTGCGCACGCCCTGCAGGCGCAGGCTGCGCTGGTCGTCCTTCCAGCCGACGAAGGCGCCGGCCTTGGACGGGCTGGCCGAGGTCACGTCCTGCTTCAGCCAGCGGCCGTCGACCTTTTCCTGGGAGCGGATGGCCAGGCCGTTGACGCCGACCTGCCAGTGATCGTCCAGCCAGTAGGTAGCCTGGCCCTCCAGGCCGTAGTTGCGCTTCTTGGTGTCCTGCTGCAGCACCGCCAGGGTCTTCGAGTCGTACTTGATGCTCTTGTCCGACCAGGAATAGAACGCCGCCACCTGGGTATCCAGGGCACCGTCGGTGTGCCGCCAGCCCAGCTCGACCTGCTTGGTCTTGATCCCGTCCAGCGGCGAGTCGTTCACGCTGACCCCCTGCAACAGCGGGTAGTGGCCATTGCCGTCGGCTGCGCCGTAGCGTCCGAAACCGTAGTACTTGGCCGGATCCGGCAGCTCGAAGCCTTCGCTGTAGTTGGCCCAGACCTGTTGTTGCAGGTTCAGCTTGTAGATGGCGCCGACGTTGACCAGGTTGACGTCGTAGTCCTTGCTCCCGCCCGGAACCGCGTCGGCGGTCTTGCCGAGGCCGTTGGCGATGAGGATCTGCTGGTTCGCCGCAACGAAGTCGCTGACGTCGGTGCTCATCGACTGGCGCCGCACGCCGGCGCTCAGGGTCAGGTCGTCGGTGGCCTTCCAACTGCCCTGGAGGAAGAAGGCGCGGCTGTCGGTATCGATGTCCGGGTAGCGGCCCAGTTTGGCCTGTTCACTGGCTACCAGCCCGCCGCTGGCGGCGGCGAGCGGCAGGTTGAAGAGCATCTGGTCGGACGTGAATTTTTCCCGGTCCAGGTCCACCCCGTAGGTCAGGCTGGCGCGCTCCCAGGTCTTCACCAGGGCCAGTTTCATCCCGTAGTAGTCGGTGTCCTGCTGCGAGGCCGAGTAGTAGGAGGTGCCGTAGTTGATCGCGCCGCTATTGCTGTAGCGGATGGTAGGGAAGGGATTGAAGGCCATCTTCTCGTTGCGGTAGTAGGCCTGCAGGTAGAGGTCGTGACCCAGCACTTCCGGCGCGTGGTAGGTGGCGTTGAACTGATGGCGCTTGCTCTCCGGCTCGCGGTCGAGGTCGACGCCGCCCTTGATCGAATAGGGTGCCCGTCCGCGCAGGGCGTCGAAGTTGCGCCCAAGATCGAGGCCGCGGTCGCCGTCGTAGCCGGAGTCGTAGTACTGCAGGCCGAGATCGAGGCTGTGGCCATTGGCGAAAGTGAAGCCAAGGCTGCCCATCAGGTCCACCGACCTGTTGTACTGCAGGTCGGTCTGGGTGATGTCCGTCAGTACCTGGTCGCCACTGCCGTCGTAGGCCGCGCCGTTCTTCTGGTAGGCGATGGCCAGGCGGCCATTGAACAGGTCGTTGCCGCCGCTGATCGACTGCGCCGCGCGCAGGTCGTGGTCCTCATGGCTCTGGAAGCCGCTGCGGGCGCCCAGCTCGGTGTTGAAGCGAGTGTCGCCGCCGACGCCCTTCTTGGTCACGATGTTGATGATCCCGCCGGTGGCGCCGCCGCCGTACACCGCGCTGGCGCCGGACATCACCTCGATGCGCTCGATGTTGAATGGGTCGATGGAGTCGAACTGCCGGCTGATGCCCCGTGAACTGTTCAGCGACACCCCGTCGATCATCACCAGTACGCTGCGTCCGCGCAGGTTCTGGCCGTTGTTGGTACGACCCTGGGAGCCGATATCCAGGCCCGGGATCAATTGTCCCAACGCCTCCTTCAGCGGCACGCCGGCCTGGGTCTGCTGGTCCAGTTGCTCGCGCTCGATCACCCAGACCGTGCCGGGCAACTCGCTGATGCTGGTCGGCGCGCGCGAGCCGATCACCACCATCTGCTGCTCCACCGGATCGGCAGCCAGCGCAGGAGCGGAAAACGAAGCGAAGAGGGACAGGGAAAGCGCCAGGGGAGCCGGGCGCAAAGGGATGGAGCGGGGCATGAGGAGATTTCCGAGTTGCTGTTGTTTTGATGGGCGGCAAAGCTAAACAAATCGATAATGATTATCAAATGATTCGAACTGTTTCAATGAGGCATGCCTGGCATCCAAAGCAAGATGAAATGCCTGACACGGGGCGCTGCGCATGGCGTGGCCCTACAGCGGATCCTCGGGCATTCCTCGATGATGATGCGGTATGCACATCTGTCGCCGGAGCACTTGGAATCGGCGATGCGCTTTTCTCCGATTACTCAGTCTGGCTACAAATTGACCACATGAGGATCTGTGGTAGTCTGTAGTGAAATTAACGCTTAACGTTAAGGGTTAATGAATGATTCTGACCTTTCGCTGCGACGAGACTCGTCAGCTTTTTGAGACGGGTCTTTCGAGGCGGTGGGGAGCGATCCTCACAGTCGCTACGCGTAAGCTCGCAATGCTTCATGCGGCTAGGGAGCTTCGAGACCTGCGCTCTCCACCTGGAAACCGGTTGGAGCCGTTGCAGGGAAAGCGGGCGGGCCAACATAGCATCAGGATCAATGACCAGTGGCGTGTCTGTTTCGTCTGGACGGATGCGGGTCCCGAAGAAGTCGAAATAGTTGATTACCACTGAGGAGGTGGACCATGGCTACCAATGGTATGCGCCCCATCCATCCTGGGGAAATATTGCGCGATGAGTTTCTGATGGAGTTGGATATCTCTCCAGCTGCTCTAGCACGCGCTTTGAAAGTCTCCGCTCCGACAGTGAACGATATCGTTCGTGAGCAGCGTGGTATCTCCGCAGATATGGCGATTCGTCTGGGGCGTTACTTTGATACGTCCGCTCAGTTCTGGATGAATCTCCAGAGTGAGTATTCGTTAGCAACTGCTTATGCGGCGAATGGCAAGCAGATCGAACATGAGATTGAGCCGCTGCTTGCTCACGGATAGCGGTGACGTTGATCGTAGAGCCCCGCAGATGCGGGGCTTTTTTATGCGAACCGTAAATCGGTAAAGGGGGGCGTAGACGGTTTGTAGTCGGTTTGTAGTCTGCCGACCAAAACAAAAAGGGGTTAGCTTGCGCTAACCCCTTGAAAAATATGGTGGCTACACCGGGACTTGAACCTGGGACATCAGCATTATGAATCGCATGGAGTGACTATCGTTCACCCTCAGAGCTCCATATTTCGGGGCTTTTAGAGCGGCTATTAGCTTGCTTGGACTCACTAATTCATACTGGTGCTGTAATGTAGTCACCTCTTGTTCGGGTGTTGTAAGGAGTGAAGCCAAAGGTCTGCTCCGTATTGCTAGGATACTTAAAGTCTCATGTAGTGTGGTATTCAGATACGATTGAGCTGAGCCAAAACACCTTGCAGTTTTCGCTCTATTTTTTTGGTTTCGCTATTTCTCCAAGTGCTGGCAGAGTTCATTGGCTGCTGTACATTTTGCTCTGACAGTTTCTAGGTTTTCAGCGACTTTTTCAGCGTAGGATTTATAGAGACTTTCTTTTTTTGAGAGGCGGCGCGTGCCATTTACCCTTTTAGATTTGTACCCGAGCCTGATTAATCTAGCCTCTACGTCTGTTACTTCCTCATAGTCGAAGTTCTGAGGAAGATCCGCGAAAACGGGATCAGTATTTGAGTGTGTCGCCATTATCCATGCTTCTAGTGCATGGCTTGTAATGGCTAGGTACATTTGAGGTTCTAGGTTTTTATCGTTTAGCCAAAATCTAATCGCACCGTCTAAGTATTCTTTTCTATGTTGTTCTTTAGGATCAAATGCGGGGAAGTCTTTTATCTGTTCTGCAATGTCTGCATCTATTTGAAGAATGATTCCATCGGCATTTTCAAACTTGAGTAGCGCTTGCCAGTTTTTTCTGAGCGCCGCTTCCCTAAGTTTTTGAGGAAGTGGGGCTAGTTCTGCGGCTGTTTTCTTTCCATATAGTCGACACCAGTTTCTGATTGCGGTCCATCCATGTTGAGGCCAAGTGCCGGTCGTTGCATCTTGCTGGGGGGAGAGTGGGGTAATGATTACCTTTCTTCCAATATTGTTAGATATGGATTTAGATATTTCGTTTATTACAAAATAATCTGTTTGTCCTTCGCAGACCAATAGGTACTTTTTGTCCATTTAGAATCCTATAGGCATCCCGCCAATTGCGCCTGAAAGCCATATCTCAGAAAGTTTCATGCCGAAGTATTTTTCTTCCCAGTCTTTCTTTGTCATTCCCTCTGGAGGAGCGATTCTCCGGCATTTTGTATGGCCCTCTTCGTTTCGCTCAACGATGAAGAGTCTATGTTTTTCATTAAATATATCTAGTCCGTCTAATGTAGAAGGGTTGTGTGTGGTTAGAAAAATTTGTTTTTCTTCGTGATCTTTTAATATTTGGACAATATGTCCCATTAGACTCCTGACTAGACCCGGGTTTAGAGCGTTGTCGATGTTGTCCAATGCAAAAATTGGTGGAGAATCTTTGTGTATTAAAAGAACGAGTACGAAAAGGACAAAGAGAGCGCCCTCACTGACATCATAGGCATAGAGTTTGTTGAAGGTGCTTTTCATGTATTTGTCTTCATATCTAAGCTTTAGTCTGCCTAAATTTACGTGCTCAGATATAAGTTCTTGCTCTGTTTCTTGGGTTGTGCCTATTTTTTTAAACCAATCTAGAAGTCTAAAAAATCTACGTAGATCAGTTATCGAGTTTTTCTCATTAATAACCTCGTTGAGTGCTTCGGCAAGTCTCCCACCATAGATTCCCAATGGGGATTTTGAGCTTGAGTCTGTGGCGATACCCCTTAATATTGGTGTGGACGGAGAGTAAATAGCAAATTTTTCGACCGTTGAAAGAAGATCGGCTGGGGTCTTTTTATTTTCGGCTAACTCTTTGGGCCTCAATGATTGTAGAAAAGGGAATATGCTCCTTTTTTGATCTAATTTGCTGTCGAATGGAACTCCTAATAGAGTTGATCCATTATGGGAGCGCCCGGCTATGGTCCTATTCTTGTAGCGAACTGACTCTGAGAAGTATGAGAATGAATTAACTGAGCGTACGCTCATGTTGTAATTGACGCCGCCGACACAGACTTCGATTTTAAATGTATGTCTTCTATCTTTTCCTTTGAAAGCGCTCCTGAATATTTCTGGTGAGGAAAGGCGTGAGCCTCTCCTCGCTAGCCTTTCATAGTCTATGCCTCCTTCAAGAGAGGATGACACCATTGCAATCGCTTCCAGTAGGTTGCTCTTTCCTGCACCGTTGGTCCCGAGAAATATGTTGAGTTGGCCAAGTTCTATGGACTCGTTCCATATGGACTTGAAGCCGTCTATGGAAATTTTCTCTATAATCGCCATTTACTAATTTGCCTTTTGAAAGTCTTTGAGCCTTGGCTTGCTGTAAATATACACTTTGCTTTTTCTTTAAATATTTTTTATGGAGCCGGCATGAGGGGCTCGTTTTCTTTTTATAAAGGCAGTAGTTTCTCTACCGCCTTTCCAAAGATCGTTCACCACGATCTCTCCATAATACCTTCCACACATTCTTTTACGTCTTCGTCTATGACGTTTCCCGGCTTAATACATTCCTTCATGGTCTTCCGCACGCTTCTGTTTGCTTCCCTGTCGCGTTTGTCCTGCATCTTGAGGTTTTTCCTTGCGGCGTCCCCTACCATGCCATCTGTACCTGCCATGAACTCGGTCATTATGCGGCTAAACCCTGATCCGATAGCCTCCGCGATTGGCGCTGTCGCCTCACCGGCCTGGGTTGCTAAAGGCTTGGACTCTTCTGCGTATGCGAAGCCGCATAGCGTCAAAAGTACGATGGTGGATGCAACTGCTCTCATTCCCTTTCTCCGATCCTTGAAGCGAACCAGCGTTCCGCTGCTCTCCTGGTGATCGCTATCCCGCGTTGGGACTGCTCAAGTTTTGATTGGCCTCGTCGTATTCGGGGCTGGTTTGCCCGCTTTCAGGGGCGATGTTGCCGGTCACTAGCCAAAGTGCGTACTGCGGAAAAATCTGTATCACCGCCTCGATCTCGGCGTCGGTGATTCTGGCTTTCCCGTTTCGGACATTGCCCCACCGATAGCGATCAATCCCGGTCTGCTTTTCAAACCAGACGCTTGTTCGCTCCTTGTTAAACAAGGTTATAAGGCGGTCTTTTATCATGCCTAAAAATTCTACTTAGTAGATTGTACTTAGTAACAATCTGAGTGTAATGTTGCTCTACTTAGTAAGAATTACTCAGTAAGCGTGATTTTCATTATAGGGCAAAACCATGGAAGAGTCTGGAATAGTGGGGTTCACCGTCACAGGTGCTGTGGAAAAGGTCACGGACTTCCGCACCGCGCCGTTCTGCTCGCAAGCGGTCTTCGCGCAGATGCTGGGCCTGGAAGACATCACGGAAGACGTGGTGCGGGGCTGGGTGGAAACCAAGACGATCCCGACTGCCAAGATTGGCCGTCGCCGCGTGGTGAACCTGCACCGTATTCGCCGTGACCTCGACCGGGGCAAATCGATCTTCTGCCAGGGTGATTACGATGCCGAGTGATCGCCCAGTGCCGATGGAAACCTTCCAATTCTGCTTCGCGGGCATCGTCGGCAGTGTTTCCGGCAGGGTCGTGACCTGGGGCGGCCTGACTGTCGATATCCACCGGATAGAGAACGCTTGGCTTCGTCGAGCGATTGAAGACTATCGCTGTGGTCGTAGGGGGCAGAAATGAGCCATGGCCGCCAGTCCCTACTACCTGCGCCAAACCCACACCCCGGACTGCGCCTGCTCTGTGTGCTGGTCCGCAAGGCAGGTCATCCCATTGCACAGCCCGTCGCCGTGTCCGGACTGCCGGCCCCCTGGGCTGCCCTATCGGGAAGATGGCCGCTGGC
>OKWI01000167.1_pt1 | contig 22779 bp, 4 predicted proteins | sample 1607141 | NCBI WGS metagenome assembly OKWI01 (sample SAMN07501048, study PRJEB24779) | human gut metagenome | reverse complement strand
GCTTATGGCTTATTTTTATATTCCTGAATATGAATATAAGATTAAAATATCGAAAGAAGTAGATAAGGATAAACGGATAAACGGGTTGTTTATTAATTATGGTAATAAATATTCCCATATTTTAATGTATACATCGAATGTATTTGATTAATTAAGCGTAAAGGATTAAAAAATACATCAAAAATGTATAATAAATCGATATAAATTTAAATTTTTATAAATATCTGAACAACTTCCGAAAAAATTATGATGATAACATGAAGGAAACTATTTACAAATAATTCGATATCTGTTATTCTACTTATGACACAAAATGAAAAATAAATGAAAGTTACTCAGAATAACAAAAATGTGTGTAAGAAATAGCTTTCAATTTATTAAACGTATTATATAAGGATTGTAATTGTGTCTAGTCTAAGAAAGGGGTTCATAGAAATATGAATAAGATTTTTAAAGTAGTTTGGAGCAAATCTAAAGAATGCTACGTTGTAGTATCTGAAGTTGCTAAAAACAATGGTGGTAAGAAAAAAGTTCTTGCTAGCGTATTAGCTGGTTTGGCTATGGTAGGTGTTGCTGCACAAATGGGTACACCTGTACAAGCGGGCTCTAATACGAATGGTAATAATATTAATGTTTGGTCCAATCAAAGAGTTGATACACCTGTTGCAGGTGGACCTGGTGTAACAAATACAAATACACAAAATACTGCAGGTGATAACTCTGTTACTATTGGTCAACAATTAACAACAGGTACAGGAGCTGTAGCTGTTGGTAGATTATCTACTGCTTTGGGTGATCGTGCTGTAGCTTTTGGTGAAGAAGTTCACGCTAAAAAAGAAGATACTATTGCTATTGGTAATAAGAATAATTCTAATACTGGTGGTGGTATTGCTATCGGTAAAGGGAACTTAGCAGACTCTACAAATGAAGGTGCTGCAACAGGTGAGCGAGAAAAGCAAAACTCTCAAATTGCAATCGGTCGCGATAATAAAGCAACACATATTGATACTACTGCTATTGGTCGTGAAGTAACCTCTAGCGGCACAGCAGCAGTTGGTCTTGGTTCTCGTGCTGAAGCTTCTGGTGACTATGCAATTGCTATTGGTGGTGGTAGCACATCCAATAAAGTAAAAGCTGCAGACTATGCAATTGCTATTGGTACACAAGCGCAAGCTACTGGTAAACGAGCTATTGCACAAGGTGGTGGTTCTAAAGCAACAGCTGAAAGAGCTACAGCACTTGGTTATAGAGCAGAAGCTACTACTGAAGATGGTGTAGCTTTAGGTTCTAACTCCAAAGCAACTACTGTAGCAGGTGTGGATGGTTATAATCCTGCTGATAGCCGTACAAATACATATGCTGGTTTATCTGGCAATGCAAAAACATCTACATTAGCAGCTGTTTCTGTAGGTGATGGTTCTAATGCGACTCGTCAAATTACAGGTCTTGCAGCAGGTAAAGAAGATACTGATGCAGTTAACGTGGCTCAATTAAAAAATGTTAACTTAAAATATGCTGGTAATAGTGGCAGTGGTGATGTGTTGTTGAATAATGGTACATTAAACCTTAAAGGTGAAGGCCTGATTTCTACAACTGCTGATGCTAGTGGTGTTACTGTTAAACTTACAACAGGTGATACTATTACTAATAATAATGGTAAAGCTGTAGCTCCTGCACCTAATGGTGTTGCTACTACTGATAATGTAGTACAAGCTATTAATAAAGCTGGTTGGAATGCTAATGCATCTGCAAATGGTGGTAAATTGACTGGTTCTGCTACTGCAACTAAAGTAGTTCCTGGTGATACAGTAACTTTCAGTGCAGGTAAAAATCTCACAGTAGAACAAACATTAGGTACTAACACTCAACAATATACATATGGATTAAGCTCCACTCTTAAAGATATTGAAAGCATTCAAAATGGTACTTCCAAAATCACATTGAATAATAGTGGTGGCACAACTATCTCCGGCGGTAACTTGAGCGTAGATGGTAATAAAATTACTAAAGTAGCTCAAGGTACTGATGGCACTGATGCTGTTAATGTTGACCAATTGAATGCAGTAGCAGCTAAAGAACGTCATGTTAAACCTGGTAACTACGCTGTTGATGGTAATGGCACAGTTACATTGAACTATGTTGATGGTAACAATGCTGACGTAACTGATACAGCTGTTATCTCTGGTATTGCTAAGAAGTCAAAAGTTATCAATGGTCAAAACACAACTGTTGAAGAAGGTACAGATACAACTGATAACAGTGTAACTTACAAAGTAAATGTTAAGGGTGATTTAGCAGATATCTCCTCTATCACAAATGGTACTGGTTCTGGTAAAATCTCCTTCGAAGGTGACAAAGTTGTAAAAGTTGGTGGTGATCATCCTATCTCCTTTGATGGTAAAGGTGGCTATGTAACTGGCTTACAAAACAAAGATTGGGATATTACTAACCCAACTGTTATATCAGGTCGTGCAGCAACTGAAGACCAATTGAAAGCAGTTAGCGATGGTTTCAATAATACTGTTAAATTAACTGGTAATGCTGGTGTTACTGGTACTCAAAAATTGAACCAAGATAATGGTTTGAGCTTTGGCGTAGTTGGTGCCGATAATGGTAAATACATTACAACAACTGCTTCTGGTAGCAATGTTGTAGCTGACTTGTCTACTGATGCAAAAAATAAGTTAAATAGCAAAGTAGTTGTTACTGGCTCTGGTGCTGCTACAGTAGCTACACCTACTGTAACTACTAATGCTGATGGTAGCACTGTTACTACTTATACTGTGCATGTTGACCCTGTAGCTGCAACTACAGCTTCTACTGAAAGCGTAGTTAAAAAAGATGACGCTGCTAATGATACTAATATTGCTGAAGTTTCTGTTGCTGATAATAAAAGCACTGGGGCTGCAGGTGCTAAATATGAAGTATCCGTATCTAAAAATGCTGTTAAAGATGCAGCTCGTGAAGCAGTAACAGTAAATAATGGTGGTAACACTGATAACCCTATTACTGTAACACCTACGAAAGACGAAAATACCCATAACACTACTTATGCAGTAACATTTGATGGTGATAAAGCGGCTAAACAAATTCCGTTAACTTATAAAGCAACAAATAATGGTACTACAACTGCTGATCAAACCGTTAAACTAGATAAAGGTTTGAACTTCACAGGTGGTGATTATACAACTGCTAGTGTTGGTGCTGATGGTAAAGTAACATTTGATGTTACTCTTGGTACAGCTCCAGTGGTAACTGATGGTAAACCTGGTGTTCCAGGGCAAGCTGGTGCAGCTGGTAAAGATGGTATTGCTACTGTTAAAACTGTAGTAGATACAATTAATAACTCTGGTTGGAAAGCAAATGCTAAAGCAAATGGTGGTACACTTGATGGTAATTCTACAGCAACTGTAGTAAAACCTGGTAATACAGTTAACTATGCTGCTGGTAAAAACCTCATTGTTAAACAAGAACTTGAAACAGATGCTTCTAATGCATTAACTGGTAACCAAACGTATACATACTCTTTAAATAAAGATATTGATCTTACTAATGCTGGTTCCTTAACTGTTGGTGATACTAAAGTAAATAATGATGGTATTACAATTAAGGCTCCTACACCTGCAGCAGGTACAACAGCTACTACAGATGTTAAGTTGACAAATACTGGATTAGATAACGGCGGCAACAAAATTACTAATGTTGCTGAAGGTGAGAATAATACTGATGCAGTTAACGTAAAACAATTGAAAGCAAACCGTACCGAAGTAAAAGCTGGTGATAATATAGTTGTAACTTCAGATAGGGATGCAACAGACAATCACACTGTTTACACTGTAAATGCTGTAACCCCAGCAGTTTACACAACTCCAGACGGTGAAAAACTAACAAAAGATAAAGACGGTAAATTCCATAAAGTTGGTGAAACAGCTGAATATACTGGCGATATCATCACATCTTTTGAAAACCCTAAAGCAGCAGCCGGACAAACAACAAAAGATGGCGGCATGATTGTTAACAATATTGGTTCTGCTATTAAAAACCAAACTCCAACAATGCCTGCAGGTCAAACTGCTACATACTTGGATAAATTGAAAGCAGCTGCTGATTCTGGTTCTAATGTTAAAAATGCGGCGGTTAATGTATCTGACCTTCATAACACTGCTGAAGCATTGAAATCTAACGAATTGCATATTCGACCAACTACATCTGGTCGTACAGGAGAAACTGTAAACCAAGATACTGCTGGTACAGCTGAAAGCTATAAATATGATGCTGCTACTAAATCTGTAACATTGAAATACAATGATGGTACAGGTGCTGGTGTAACTGGCACAGAAGCTAAAATCGATTTGTCCGATTTGGCTAATCAAATTACAAGCGGTTATACTTTCAAAACAAATGCTACAGAAAATGGTGGTAAGGTTGTTAATGATGCAGCAACTCCAGCTGCAGAAACGGCAGTTGCTAATGGTGGTGTAGTTAACTATGCAGCAGGTAAAAACCTCACTGTTAAACAAGACATTGAAAAAGATGGTACAGGTGCAGCGACTGGTAAACAAACTTATACATATGCATTAGCTGATGAAATCGGTATCGGTGAAAAAGGTCAACCAGGCGTTGCAGGTAAAGATGGTGTTGATGGTAAAATCGGCGTAAATGGTAAAGACGGTTCTTCTGTAGTTATCAACGGTAAAGATGGTTCCATCGGCATGACTGGTCCTAAAGGCCAAAATGGTAAAGATGGTATCAATGGCCGTGATGGTGCTGATATCTCTATGACATCTGCTAAAGGTGAACAAGTTCTTGTAAACCGTGACCCAGCTCATAATACTGATACTGACAAAGCAGAACGTATCGTATATGTTCCAAAAGATGCTAATGGCAACCCTATTCAAGGTGCTGATGGTAAGAACATCGTACGTGAAGTCGCTACAATGGACGATGGCTTGAAATTTACTGGTAACAATACTAGTACTGAAAACAAACAAAAACTTGGTTCTTTAGTGAAAGTTCAAGGTGAAGGTACGCAAGAAGGCACTACAGTTATTAATCCTACGACTGGTGAGAAAGAAATTGTATTATCTGACGGTACAACTAAATTTGAATCTGCAAAGGATAATATCGCGGTAGTAGCTGATGGTACTGATACATTAACTGTTAAGTTGAATAAAAACCTTAAAGGTTTGGATTCTGTTCAAACTAAAACAGTTGTATTGGGTGATCCTAACGCTACTAATGGCACGACTAATATTACATATAATCCTACGGAAAAACGTATTGAATATGTAACACCTGATGCAGCTGGTACAGGCACTACTACTAATAAAGTAGCAACTACTGATGATATCTGGACAATTCAAGGTAATGGCACTGATGTTAAACCTGTTAATGGTAAGGTTAACGTAAAAGCGGGTGATAATGTTGTTATTACAACACCTACAACCGCTGACGGTTCCATGACTATTAGCGCAGTATCCCCAGTTGTTTATACAACTCCATCTGGTGAAAAATTAACTAAGAAATCTGATGGTAAATTCTATAAAGCTGATGGTACAGAATATACTGATGGCGATATCATTGCATCCTTTGAAAATCCTAATACAGTTCCTGCAGGTAAAACAAGCACAACTGATGGTAGCATGATTATCAATAACGTAGGTTCTGCTATTAAAAACCAAACTGGTGGCGATTTCTTAGCGAAATTGGATGCTGCTGCTAATACAACTACTGGTACTCCAAATGCAGCTGTTAATGTATCCGACTTGAAATCTACTGCTGATGCATTGAAAGCAAACGAACGTCATATTGCACCTACAACTGTGCCTAATACTTCTAATGAAAATACAGCTGGTACACCTAATGCTGCAGGCACTGCAAATGTATACAAATACGATGCAACAAATAAAACTGTTACATTGACATACAACGATGGTAACGGTAATGCTGTAGCTGACACTAAAGCAGTTATCGACTTCTCCGCATTGAATACTGGTGGTACAGGTGCTTCCTCTTGGAATATTGCTTCCGATAAAGTATCTGCTACTGAAGGTACTGTAGCAGCAGGTTCGGCAGCAGCTCAAAACATTGCTGATGGTAAAACTGTTACAATGCAAGCTGGTAAAAACTTAACTGTAAACCAAACTAACGATGCTGCTGGTAATGCATCTGTTGCATTCTCCTTGGATAAAGATCTTACTAACTTAGACAAAGTTGTTGTAAATGGTAAAGATGGTATCGCAGGTAAAGATGGTGTAACAATCGTTGGTCCACAAGGTGCAACTGGTGCTCCTGGCATGCCTGGTACAAATGGTATTGACGGTAAAGTTGGTATTACTGGTAAAGACGGCAAAGATGCTGTTTCTATCTCTGGTAAAGACGGCATTGGTACAATCGGTTTAACCGGTCCTCAAGGCCCTGCTGGTCAAGATGGTCGTGGTGTAGATATTACAACAGATCATGGTACACAAACACTTTACAAACCAGAAGCTAGCAATAATAACCAATCTGAACGTATCGTATACGTACCAAAAGATAAAGATGGTACTCCATTGAAAGATACTGATGGCAACCCAATTAAACGTGAAGTTGCTACTATGGATGATGGCTTGAAATTCACTGGTAACAATACATCTACTGAAAACAAACAAAAACTTGGTTCTTTAGTGAAAGTTCAAGGTGAAGGTACAAAAGAAAGTACTGCAGTTGATCCTGTAACAGGTAAAAAATATGTAGTATTGTCTGATGGTACGACTAAATTTGAATCTGCAAAAGATAACATCGCAGTAGAAGCAGATGGTACTGATACATTAACTGTTAAATTGAACAAAGACCTTAAAGGTTTGAATAGCATCCAACTTGGTGGTAACACTATTCAAAGCAATGGTGATAACATTACTTTCACAACTAATGGTGGCACTACAAAAACTGTAGCTACTACAGATCAATTGTGGACTATCCAAGCTAATGGTATTGATGTTCCAGCTACAAATGGCAAAGTTAATGTTGTTGGTAAAGATGGTATTACTGTAGCTAAAAATGCAGCTGGTAACCTTGAAATCAGTGGTACTGGTCTTGGCACAATGAATGGTTTTGATGTAACAGCTAATAACGGTGATACAACTAAAACTATTAAGGATGGTAATAAAGTAGACTTCAATGCTACTAGCAACTTAACTGTTAAACAAACAAGCGATGCTAATGGTACTCATATTGAATACTCATTGAACAAAGATGTTGATCTTGGTAATACTGGTTCCTTGAAAACTGGTGATACTACTATCAACAACGATGGTTTCAAAAATGGCAACACAACAGTTGGTGGTAATGGTATGACTATTAAGAATCCAGCTGATCTAACTAAGACTGTATCTTTAACTAAAGATGGTCTTAACAATGGTGGAAATCAAATTAAAAATGTTGCGCCTGGTACAGATGGTACAGATGCTGTCAATGTAGATCAATTAAATCAAGCTGTTGCTGCAGCAACATCTACTGAAAGTGTTGTTAAAAAAGCCTTGACTGGTGATAGAAATATTGCTGATATTTCTGTTGCTGACGGTAAAAATACAGGTGATAAGAATGCTAAGTATGAAGTATCCGTATCTGAAAATGCAGTTAAAGACGCAGCTCGTGAAGCTGTAGAGGTAACAGGTTCTGGTGTTATTAAAGTAACTGCAGACTCCACTACAACTCCGCATAAGACAACATATGATGTTGCATATGATCCTGATAAGGCAGCAGATGTGACTAAGATTTCTTATAAATCCTCCACATCTACTGATGCAGGTAGCCAAGCACCTAAGAAAACAACGTTAGCAAATGGCTTAGATTTTACATCTGATGATCACTCCGTAGCTATTACTACAGGTGCTAATGGTAAAGTTAACTTCAAAGTTGATACTACTGGCATCCAAGGTAAAGCATTCAACCTTGATGTAGACAAAGAAGGTACTGGTAAAGTAGAAAACGCTCAAACTGCAGCAACTGCTAAATCTGTTGAAAAAGGTACTAAATTCGTAGCTGGTAACAACTTGTCCATCCGTCACGATGCTATCAATGGCGATGCAAACTACGATCACCAAGTAACTTATGCATTGAATAGCGACCTTCAAGGTATTACTTCCATTACTAATAATGGTGGTGCTACTATGAACTTCGGTCCTAACGAAGTTTCCATGACTGGTGGTAACCTCAACATGGGTGATCACAAAATCACTAATGTTAAGAATGGTACAGACAAATCCGACGTTGCAACTGTAGGTCAATTGACTAAAGTTACATCCAACGATAACACTGTAGCAATCAACAAAACTACTGATGCTGATGGCGCTCCAGTTTATGATCTTTCCGTACAAGGCGGCGGTCATGACCCACGCGTTGATCAATTGGGTGAAGAAATCGGTCGTGTAGGTGCACAAGGCGCAGCCCTTGCAGCGTTGAAACCTATCCAATACGATCCATTAGAACCAACTCAAATCATGGCTGGTTATGGTAACTACCGTGGTAACTCCGCGATTGCAATGGGCGTTGCTCATTACAAAAACGAGTCCACATTGATGCATGCTGGCGTATCCTGGGCTGGTGGTTCCCGTCACATGATGGCGAACGCTGGTGTAACTTGGAAAGTTGGCAACCGTGATAGCGAAGCTGCTGTAGCAGATCGTTACCGCAAAGGCCCTATCAGCTCTGCTTATGCAATGCAACAAGAAATGGCGTCCGTTAAAGCACAAAACGCTGGATTAAAAACAGAAGTATCTGATTTGAAAGCTGAAAACGAACAAATGAAAGCTCAAATTGCTGCAATGATGGCAAAACTTGGTATGTAATCATTTGTGAGCACACAAACTAACTATATGATGGCTGGTATGCGCTACCTTGTGTAGCGCGTGCCTTCCCATATAATTTGTGAAAGCAGTGCTTTCAGATATGAATGTAAAATAGGTGTGAAAGATACTTTCACCATAATCTAACGATAGAAAAGAGGAATATAGAATGAAAAAATCTACATTACTTGCTTGTGCAGCGGCTCTTGTTATTTCTACAGGCGTTGTAGGTGCACAATCCGCTCCAACATATGACGATAACCTAATTTTACGTAACCCAGTATCTGCGCCTGCATTGAGCAACGTAGTATTGGTTCCTGTGGCTAGCCCACAAACAGTGTCTGCAGTTCATGACTATGTGAAAGCTTGGCAAAATGCGGAAATCAACATCGCAAAAGCTAAAGTGAAATACGACAAACATGAGCAAATGACTAAAGCTGAAAAAATCTGGTTACATTCCTATGACAAACACAACTATGCTGACTACTTCCGTACACATTCCATCGGTCGTGTACATGGTCAAGAAGTGTTCTTGAACTGGAATGGTGAAAACCGCAACAAAAACGAATATGAATATTTCGAAATGCCTAAATACAATGAAAAAGATGGCTTCACTAATAGCTATGGTTACAATGTATTGCGTGGCATGGTAGATCAAATCAACGAAATCATCCAAAAACAAAAAGAAGTTGGCGGTCCTATGACTGACGACGAAGCACAAGCATTGGAAGATGCTATTTTGGATGTAATGGCTAAAGATCAAGAAAACGTTTCTAACGAAGAACTTCGTCACTACATGAACGAAACAATCTGGTTCGCAGCTAAACAAACAGTAAAAAACAAAGCAAGTGAAGAACCTACTGTTCAAGATGAACACACTGTAGATCTTCGCGAAGCGATTAATCGCCCAGCTAATCAAGAAACTAAAAAAGTAGACTTGCGCGCTGCGATTAACAACTAATACCCTGGAACCCCGACTAGGGCACACAATCCTTATACAAATAACGCCATCCTTTTGGATGGCGTTATTTTTTATGCTTTTTGGTATTGATTGTATAGCTATCATTTTATGAAATCTAATAGAGATCTAATAGCCTCCTTATCGTATAAGGAGGCTATTTTTATAAATAAATATAAACTGAGTTAATAAAATGATTGAGCTTGTTTATCTATTTGTTTAGAGAAATGCATCAAAAACACGATAAATACTATATTATCTATCTAATTCGATTTAAAAAATTTATATTTATAAATATGAAGATAACATGGATGTTTCTATGGAATGTTAACATAATATAAACTGACTATATCGAAATAGGGTACTATCTAATATAAATGTTTTATATTATATATAATAACTATATTAATATAGCTGTATTTATTGGGCGTGGGTAGATACTTCTTCGTCAAATAAACTCAATTTTATTAAATTTATAATTCTAAAATTTTATTTAATAATTTCAAGGAATTCTATTTACATTTAGTTTATAAATTGGTATTATATAAATATCTTAATGAAGAGTATGTGAACGTGTGTCATAAACAATTCATGAAACAAAAAGTGTACATAAGGCATTTAGTGTTTTCTTATAAGAGAGAAAGGGGTTCATAGTTTCTATGAATAAAGTTTTTAAAGTCGTTTATAGCAAATCTAAAGGCTGCTACGTAGTAGTTCCTGAAACTGCTAAAAATAATAACGGCAAGAAAAAAGTATTAGCTAGCGTATTAGCTGGCTTGGCACTTGTTGGTGCAGGCGCTCATATGGGTACACCTGTTGAAGCGTACAGAAGTCCAGATGGTAGTGTAAATACAGAGCACAGCCGAATTAATATTGCGGCTAATGCTAGACCTAATAATAGTGTTGGTGTTAACTCCATCGTTGTAGGTTACCAAAACACTACTGATGATAATGAAGGCACTACAGCTCTTGGTGCAAATAACCAAGCTTATGGCAACTCTGGTTTAGCCGTTGGTAATGAAAACTATGCTAATGGCGGTGCAGCTACAGCAATTGGTGCAGGTAACGAAGCACGTGCTGCTGCTACTGTGGCATTAGGTAATAAGAATAATGCTAATGCAACATCTGCTGTTGCTGTTGGTAACTACAATAACCAAAACTATACTAAGAATTCTACTAGCACAACACCTAAACAAGCAGGTAACTACTCTACAGCAGTAGGTTCTTACAATGCGGCTTTGGGTGATAACTCTGTTTCCGTTGGTTCCATGAATACATCTCACGTAGCTGATACAGTTACAATTGGTCAAAACAATGAAGCTAAGACTATGGGTGGTATTTCCATCGGTAAAAATAACTTAACTGACTCCACAAATGGTGGTACTAACTTTGGCCGAACTCGTGATGAAAACTCCCAAATCGCTATTGGTCGTGATAACATTGCTACTCATTTAGATACAATTGCTATCGGTCGTGAAACTAAATCAACTGGCTCTGGTGCTACTGTTATCGGTGCTCGTGCTGAAGCATCTGGCAACAACTCTATCGCTATCGGTCAAAGTGGTGAAAATTCTCCAAAAGTTATTGCATCTGGTGTAAATGCTATTGCTATCGGTATGCAATCTCAAGCAACTGGTGAATCTGCTATCGCTGAAGGCCCTGGCTCTCGTGCAGGCGGCAAATATGGCATTGCATTAGGTCGTACATCTAAAGCAAATGCTGAAGCTACAACTGCGTTAGGTAATGATGCAGAAGCTAACATCGCTAACGGCGTAGCTCTTGGTTCCTCTTCTGTTACAACAACAGATAAAGGTGTACTAGGCTACAACCCATCCGATCCTCATGAACGTAAATACGCTCCATTAACTGGTAATGTACAAACAGCTACTACAGCTGCTGTATCCATCGGTAATGGTAGCACTTTGACTCGTCAATTGACTGGTCTTGCTGCTGGTACTGCAGATACTGACGCTGTTAACGTGGCTCAATTGAAAAACGTTGGCGTTGCTGTAACTGGTAACACTGGTAAAAGTGATTTCTTGACTGATGGCGGTAAATTAAACGTAATCGGTACAGGTCGTGTATCTACTGTAGCGGCTCATGACGGTGCAAAAGACTCCAGAATTACTGTAGGCTTTGATGATACTGGCATGGTGAAAGCTGGTAAAAACGTTACAGTTGACGAAAAAACTGTAAATGGTCGTACTACTTACACAATTAATGCTGCTGACACAGCTGCTAAATATGACTTCTTAACAAATGCTAAAGCTAATGGTGGTAAAGTTGATGGTACTGCAAAACCTGCAACTGTTCAAAGTGGTACAACTGTTAACTATGCAGCTGGTAAGAACTTAACAGTTAAACAAGAAATTAACCAATCTATTGGTGAACAAACATATACATACTCTTTAAATAACGATCTTGGTGGCATTACTTCCATTACCAACAATGGTGGTCCTACAATGCACTTTGATGGTGACAACATCAGCATCACTGGTGGTAACCTAGATCTTGGTGATAACAACATCACTAACCTTAAATCTGGTGGCGATGTAACCAATAACGCTGCTAACATCGGCGATGTTACTCGTATTTCCAAAGCTAATGATAAACACATTAAACCAGGTGAATACGCAGTTGATAACAACGGCAAAGTTACAATGACATACGTTGATGGTAACAACAAAGACGTTCCTAACGAAACTGCTGTTATCACAGGTATTGCTAAACAAGATCTTTCCAACATCAACAATGGTGGTAAGACTGTCATTAAAAACCTTGCTAAAGAAGCTATCGACATGGAAAACGGTAAGAACACAACTGCTTCTCACCGTGACGTAAATGGCGTTAAAACTTTCAAAGTAGACGTTGAAGGTGATTTAACAGACATTACATCCATCACAAACAAAGCTGGCGATGGCAAAATTGCATTTGGTGGTAACCAAACTGTAAACGTAGCAGGCGATCACAACATTGCTATTAATGCTAAAGCTGGTGACATCACTGGTTTAACTAACGTAACGTTGGATGCTCCAGACTTCGCTAAAAAAGGTCGTGCTGCAACTGAAGAACAATTGAACATTGTTAATAACAAGTTCAATAACACAGTTGGTTTGACTGGTAACACAGGTGCTACTGAATTACAAAAATTGAACAAACAAGGTGGCTTGAGCTTCGGCGTTGTAGGTGCTAACAATGGTGAGTACATTAAAACAACTGCAGCTGGTAGCGACGTAGTAGCTGACTTGTCCGACAGCGCTAAAAATAAATTGAACAGCACTGTTGAGGTTCAAGGTAAAAACGCTGCGAAAGTAACAAGCAACGTAGTTCAAAATGCAGACGGTAGTACTAAAACTATCTACACTGTTGATGTTAACAATGTAACACCTACTGCAGCTTCTACTGAAAAAGTACAAGCTAAAGCAGACGTAGCTGGTTCTAGCGACAAAAACATCGCTAAAGTATCCCCTAAAGTAGGCGATCAATTCGGTGAAGCTGGTGCAACTTACGAAGTAAACGTATCCCGTAACGACGTAAAAGACGCAGCTCGTGAAGCAGTAACTGTAAATACTACAAACACAACTAACAACCCTATCACTGTTACACCTGTACAAGATGAAGCAAATCATAACACTACATACCAAGTAACATTCGATGGCGACAAAGCTGCTAAACAAATTCCTTTGACTTACAAAGCGAATGGCACAAACGAACAAAAAGTTACATTGGATAAAGGTTTGAACTTCACAAACGGTAAAAATACAACAGCTTCTGTAGATGCTGAAGGCGTTGTTAAATACGATGTAAACAAAGACTTAGTAGACATCCATTCCATTTCCAACACTACAAATGGTCCAAAAATGGAATTCGGTCCTAACTCCATCAACATCACTGGCGGCCCTATCAATATGGGTGACCAAAACATCACTAACCTTAAATCTGGTGGCGATGTAGTGAATAACGCAGCTAACATTGGCGACGTAACTCGTATTTCCAAAGCTAACGACTTGCACATTGCTCCTACAACATCTGACCGTCAAGGTGAAACTACTACATCTTACGCTTACGATGCAGCAAGCAAATCCGTAACATTGAAATACAACGATGGTAACGGTGCTACACAATCTGGTACAGTTGCAAAAATCGACTTGTCTGGTTTGGCTGATCAAATTAAAGATGGTTACTCCTTCTCCACTGACGCGAAAGGCAATGTAGTTGGTAACCACGCTGTTACAGCTGTTGGCAATGGTAAAACTGTTTCCTATGCTGCAGGCGATAACGTAACTGTAAAACAAGATATCAATGCTCAAACTGGCGAACATACTTACACATATGCGTTGTCCAACAACATCGATTTGACTCCAAATGGTTCCTTGAAAATTGGCGACACTATTCTTAACAATGGTGGCTTAACAATTACAGGTGGCCCATCCGTAACTAAAACTGGTATCAACGCTGGTAACTTGAACATTACTAATGTGAAAGCAGGCGTAAACGATACTGATGCAGTTAACGTAAAACAATTGAAAGATGCTCGTACAGTAGTAACTTCCAACGATAACTCCGTAACAGTTAACAAAACTGAAAACGGTAACCAAGTTACTTATGACTTGCATGTAGCTCCAGGTGCTGCACAATCCGTATGGAATGTGAAATCCACTGGTAATACAACTGCTGACTCCGAAGCAACTGCAAAAACTATCACTGATGGTAAAACAGTTGAAATGGCAGCAGGTAAAAACTTGACTGTTAAACAAACTAGCAACAATGACGGTGCTAAAGTTGAATACGCTTTGTCCGACGATATCAAGATCGGTAACGATGGCAAAGATGGTAAAGACGGCGTTGACGGTAAAATCGGCGTAAACGGTAAAGATGGTTCTTCCGTTGTTATCAATGGTAAAGACGGCTCCATCGGCCTCAATGGTAAAGACGGTAAAGATGGTCTTACTATGAAAGCTGAAAATGGCCAACCTGGCGTAAACGGCAAAGATGGCATCACTCGTATCGTATACGAAGATAAAAACAACAACAAACACGAAGTTGCTACTTTGGATGACGGTTTGAAATTCACTGGTAACAACACTGATACAGTGAACAACCATAAATTGAACAGCCTTGTAAAAGTTCAAGGTGAAGGCGTAGATAAAACAACTTCTGCATCCTTCAAGAGCGCTGCTGGTAACATCAACGTAAAAGCTGATGGTACTGATACTCTCGAAGTTCAATTGAACAAAGACTTGAAAAACATCAACACAATTAAGAATGACGGTAATGCTACTTTCACAATCGGTGGCGACAACTTCGCATTCAATGGTGGTAATGTAAGTCTTGGTGGTAACAATATCACTAACCTTAAATCTGGTATCGTAAATAACAATGATACTGATAATACTAACGCTGCTAACATTGGCGACGTTAAGAATATCTCCAAAGCTAACGATATTCATATCAAAGACAAAACATACACAGTGAACGCTGATAAAACAGTTACATTGGAATATGTTGATGGCAATGATAATGCAGTAAACAAAACTGCTAAGATCGACTTGAGCAACTTGCCTACAGGTGATAAAGCTGCTGTTGAAAGCGTAGTTAAAAAATCTGCTACTGCAGGCGACACTAACATCGCTGACATCACTGTAGCTGACGGTAAACAAACTGGTGATGCAAATGCTAAATACGAAGTAAATGTTTCCCGTAATGCTGTTAAAGATGCAGCTCGTGAAGCAGTGACTGTAAACAATGCAAACAACAGCAACAATCCAATCACTGTTACACCTGTTCAAGATGAAACAAACCATAACACAACTTACCAAGTAACATTCGATGGCGATAAAGCGGCTAAACAAATTCCTTTGACATACAAAGCGAATGGCTCTAACGACCAAAAAGTTACATTGGATAAAGGTTTGAACTTCACGAATGGTTCCAACACAACAGCTTCCGTAGCTGCTGATGGCGTAGTTAAATACGATCTTAACAACAACGTAAACTTGACTCCATCTGGTTCCTTAACTATTGGTGATACTGTTGTTAATAACGGTGGCTTAACTATCTCCGGTGGCCCATCTGTTCTTAAAACTGGTATTAATGCTGGTAACTTGAATATCACTAATGTGAAAGCTGGCGTAAACGATACTGATGCAGTTAACGTTAAACAGTTGAAAGATTCTCGTACAGTAGTAACTTCCAACGATAATTCCGTAACAGTTAACAAAACTGAAAACGGTAACCAAGTTACTTACGACTTACATGTAGCTCCAGGTGCTGCACAATCCGTATGGAATGTGAAATCCACTGGTAATACAACTGCTGATTCTGAAACTACTGCAAAAACTATCTCCGATGGTAAAACAGTTGAAATGGCAGCAGGTAAAAACTTGACTGTAAAACAAACTAGCAACAACGACGGCGCTAAAGTTGAATTCGACTTGGCTAACGATATCAAGATTGGTAACGATGGCAAAGACGGTAAAGATGGCGTTGACGGCAAAATTGGCGTAAATGGTAAAGACGGCTCTGCTGTTGTGATCAACGGTAAAGACGGCTCCATCGGCCTCAATGGTAAAGACGGTCTTACTATCCGCGGTGCTAACGGTCAAGACGGCGTAAATGGTACAAACGGTACTAACGGTATCACTCGTATCGTATACGAAGACAAAAACAACAATAAACACGAAGTGGCTACTACTGATGACGGCTTGAAATTCACTGGTAATAACACTGATGTTGTAAACAAAAATAAATTGAATAGCCTTGTTAAAGTTCAAGGTGAAGGCGTAGATAAAACAACTTCTGCATCCTTCAAGAGCGCTTCTGGTAACATCAACGTAAAAGCTGATGGTACTGATACTCTTGAAGTTCAATTGAACAAAGATTTGAAAAACATCACTTCCATTAAGAACGATGGTCCTGCTACTTTCACAATTGGCGGCAACGAATTCAAATTCGATGGCGGCAACGTGAACATGGGTGGCAACAACATCACTAACCTTAAATCTGGTGGCGATGTAATCGATAACGCTGCTAACATTGGCGACGTAAAACGTATTTCCAAAGCTAACGATTTACACATTGCACCAACTCAATCTGATCGTACAGGTGAAACTACTACATCTTACTCTTATGATGCAGCAGACAAATCTGTTACATTGAAATACAACGATGGCAATGGCGCTAACCAAGCTGGTACAATCGCGAAAATCGACTTGTCTGGTTTGGCAGATCAAATTAAAGATGGTTTCACTTTCAAAGCAAATGCAACTGCTAACGGCGGTAAAGTAGAAGGTACTGCAACTGCAACAACTGTTGAAAACGGCGGCACAATCAACTACGCAGCAGGCAAAAACTTGACTGTTGAACAAACTATCGACCCAGCAACTAAAGACCACACTTACACTTATGCATTGACTGACGATATTAAACTTGGTCATGATGGTAAAGATGGTAAACCAGGTAAAGATGGTTCTATCGGTGTAAATGGTAAAGATGGTTCTGCTGTTGTAATCAACGGTAAAGATGGTTCCATCGGCCTCAATGGTAAAGACGGCAAAGACGGTCTTACTATTAAAGGCGCTAATGGTCAAGACGGCGTAGACGGTAAAAATGGTACTAATGGTATCACTCGTATCGTATACGAAGACAAAAACAACAATAAACACGAAGTGGCAACTACTGACGACGGCATGAAATATGCTGGCGACGATGGTCAAACTGACTCCACTAAAGTTATCGCTAAGAAATTGAACCAAACATTGGATATCACTGGTGGTGCGAATAGCACTAAATTGACTGAAAACAACATCGGCGTGAACAACGTAGATGGCAAATTGAAAGTTCAATTGGCTCAAAACATCAACTTGACTCCAGCAGGTTCCTTAACAATTGGCGATACTAAGATCACTGACGGTGGTTTGGTAATCAACAATGGTCCATCCATTACTAAAGGTGGTATCAATGCTGGTGGTTTGAACATCACTAACGTGAAAGCTGGCGTAAATGACACTGATGCAGTTAACGTAAAACAATTGAAATCCGCTAAGACAGAAGTTAAAGCTGGTGACAACGTAACAGTTGATAAAACAATTGGTGCTGATGGTCAAAACATTTACACAGTAAATGCAAAAGCAACTAACCTTGGCGATGCTGAACTTAACTACACAGCTAACAACGGTACTAAACAAAAAGTTAAATTGTCTGAAGGCTTGAACTTCGTTGACGGTAACTACACTAAAGCTTCCGTTGATGCAAATGGTGTTGTTAAATACGACGTAACACTTGGTAAAGTGAGAGACGGCGTTGACGGCAAACCAGGCGTAGATGGTGAAAATGGTATCGCTACAGTTAAAACTGTTGTAGATACAATCAACAACTCCGGTTGGAAAGGTGACGTTACTGGTAACACAGTAGGCGATCACACAGCTACAATTGTTAAACCTGGCACAACTGTAAACTTCGGTGCAGGTAAAAACTTAACTGTTGAACAAATCGTTGATAAAGTAACTGGCAACCACACTTACAACTATGCATTGTCCGACGATATCAAAGTTGGTAATGATGGTAAAGACGGTAAACCAGGCGTTGACGGTAAGATCGGTGTAAACGGTAAAGACGGTTCTGCTGTTGTAATCAACGGTAAAGACGGCTCTATCGGCTTGAATGGTAAAGACGGTAAAGATGGTCTTACTATCCGCGGTGCTAACGGTCAAGACGGTGTAAATGGTACAAACGGTACTAACGGTATCACTCGTATCGTTTACGAAGATAGCAACAACAACAAACACGAAGTTGCTACTACTGATGACGGCTTGAAATTCACTGGTAACAACGAAAGCGTTGTAAACAAAAACAAACTTAACTCCACAGTTAAAGTTAAAGGTGAAGGCGTTACTGAAGAGCAAGAAAAAACATTTGAATCTGCGGCAGGTAACATCGCTGTAACTGCTGATGGTAATGATACTTTGAACATTCGCTTGAATAAAAACATCAAAGGCATCGACTCCATCCAAACTAAGGAAATCCACTTAGGCACACCTGATAACTACACAACAATTAAGAAAGATGGAGACCGCATTAAATACGGCGATAAAACATTCGCTAACACTGACGATATCTGGACAATCCAAGCTAATGGCACAGATGTTCCAGCTAACGGCGGTAAAGTAAATGTTAAAGGTGCTGACGGTATCACAGTATCCAAATCTGCTAATGGCGAAATGACAATTAGCGGTGCTGGCCTTGGTACAATGAACAGCTTCAACGTTAAATCTTCTGGTAATACTACTGCTGATTCTGAAACAACAGCTAAGAGAATTACTGATGGTAAAACTGTTGAATTCTCCGGCGGTAAAAACCTCACTGTTAAACAAACTAGCGACGAAAACGGTGCTAAAGTAGAATATGCATTGAGCAACAATGTAGATCTTACTAATAAAGGTTCCGTAACAATTGGCGATACTAAGATCACTGATGGTGGCTTGGTAATCAACAATGGCCCATCCGTAACTAAAGATGGCATCAATGCTGGTAATAAACAAATTACTAACGTTGATGACGGTGTAAACGATACTGATGCGGTTAACGTACGTCAATTGAAAGCAGCTAAAACTAACCTTGTTGACGGTCAAAACACTAAAGTGACTGGCGACGGTTCTAAAGCTAACCCTTACAAAGTTAATGTTGAAGGCGATTTGAACAAAATCACTTCCATCACTAACAACGAAGGGGACGGTAAATTAGAATTCAAAGGTGACCAAGTAGTTAACGTAGCTGGCGACAACACAATCAAGCTTGATGGTAAAACTGGTGACATCACTGGCTTAACTAACAAAACTCTTGATTCCGCTGACTTCGCAACTAAAGGTCGTGCAGCAACTGAAGAACAATTGAAACTTGTTCAACAAGAAGCAGCTAAAAAATCTACTGAAAAAGTACAAGCTAAAGCTGATGCTAATAACATCGCTAAAGTAGCTCCTAAAGCTGGCGATACATTCGGTGCAGCTGGTGCAACATACGAAGTATCTGTAGATAAAAATGACGTTAAAGATGCAGCTCGTGAAGCAGTTACTGTAACAGGTGACAACAAAGCAATCACTGTAGATGTTCAACCAAATGCTACTAACCATACAACTAACTACCAAGTTAACTTCAATGGTAACGAAGCAGCTAAACAAATTCCATTGACTTACAAAGAAAATGGTGGCAATGCTAGAACAGTAATGTTATCTGAAGGTTTAGACTTCTCCAACGGCGTAAATACTACTGCTCACACTGATGCGAACGGTAAAGTATCCTTCGACGTGAAAGGTGACCTCACTAACATCACTTCCATTTCCAATAACTCCAATGGTCCTAAAGTATCCTTCGGTGGCGATACTGTAAATATCACTGGTGGCAACCTCAACATGGGTGGTAACAAAATCACTAATGTTCAAAAAGGCACTAATGATACTGATGCAGTAAACGTTAAACAGTTGAAAGATTCCCGTACTACATTGACATCTGATGACCAATCCGTAGTATTGAAGAAAACTGAATCTGCTGATGGCGGCTTAAACTATGACCTTTCCGTAAAAGGCGCAGTTGACCCTCGCGTTGATCAATTGAACGAAGAAATCGGTCGTGTAGGTGCACAAGGTGCAGCATTGTCCGCATTGAAACCTATGCAATACGATCCATTGGAACCAACTCAAATCATGGCTGGTTACGGTAACTACCGTGGTAACTCCGCGATTGCAGTGGGCGTAGCTCATTACAAAAACGAGTCCACAATGTTCCATGGCGGCTTGTCCTGGGCTGGCGGTTCTAGCCACATGATGGCAAACGCTGGTGTAACTTGGAAAGTTGGTAACAGAGATGCTGAAGCAGCTGTAGCAGACCGCTACCGCAAAGGCCCTATCAGCTCTGCATACGCAGTACAAACTGAAATGGCAGCAATGAAAGCTCAAAACGCCGGATTAAAAGGTGAAGTATCTGACTTGAAATATGAAAACGAACAAATTAAAGCTCAAAACGCTGGTCTACAAAGTGAAGTAGAAGTATTGAAAGCTCAAATGGCTGCAATGATGGCGAAAATGGGTATGTAATATGTCTCTTGTGATGGTGAAAGCCCCTTCTAGGGGCGCCCATCCTAAGGCGTGTTCGAGTAATTAGGTCACATGACCTGGTTATACTTTCAGAAAAACTAGAAATCCTAGTTATCAAAAGGATACAACTGGTACGGGTTCCTTCGGGAACCCTGAACCAGCACATTAATTCGACTATGAAAAGAGGAATAGATATGAAAAAATCTACAATGCTTGCTTTCACAGCGGCACTTTTAATGAGCGCAGCATCCATCACTGGTCACGCAGCAAGCGCACCAACATATGATGATAACTTGATCTTGCCAAACCCTGCATCCGCACCTGGTTTGAGCAATGTTGTATTGGTACCTGTGGCTAGCCCACAAGTAGTACAATCTCTTCATGATTACGTGAAAGCATGGGAAAATGCTGAACAAAAAATCGCGTTAGCAAAAGCTAAACGCGACAATCATGAACAATTGACTAAAGCTGATAAAAAATGGTTGCATTCCAAAGATAAACATAACTATGCTGATTACTTCCGTACGCACTCCCTTGGTCGCGTACATGGCTTTGAAACAGCTTTAAATTGGAACGGTGAAAACCGAAACAAAAACGAATACGAATACTTTGAAACGCCTAAATACAATGAAAAAGATGGCTTCGTAAATAGCTATGGTTACAATGTATTGCGTGGCATGGTAGATCGTGTTAACGAAGTTGTACAAAAGCAAAAACAAGTAGGTGGTCCTATGACTGACGACGAAGCACAAGCATTAGAAGATGCAATCTTGGATATCCTTGCGCAAGAGCAAGAACATGTATCTAACGAAGAACTTCGTCATTACATGAACGAAACAATCTGGTTCGCATCTAAAGAAACAGTTAAAAACAAAGCAAGCGAAGAACCAACTGCTGCTGATGAGCACGTAGTAGACCTTCGCAAAGCTATCAACGAACCAATGGGTAGCAATGACTACAACAAAGTTGATTTGCGCAGTGCGATTCAACAATAAACGATATCTATAGTAATGTAGATATTATAGCCTTTTCTTCTCTCGTTAAAAGGCTTAGTTGATCTCTAATACATACTGATGATATATGATGTATCCCTTACATACACATATATCTAAAATGACACATTGGCCCTTATATTGAGTTTATGAGGGCCCTATACCCTGGACCCCCGACTAGGGAACACAAATCCTTATTAAACAACGCCATCTGGTTGGATGGCGTTGTTTTTATTTTTATAATAACTAAAAAAATATAGTAGCTTTATATAATATATATACTATATAAAGGTAAAATAAGAGGAATATGATACGTGATAAGGGTAATATAATATGAGATAAGGATAATATAATACGTGGAAATAAATATCCATATTGATGAGGGTATAGACCAGGTACTAAAACAAGACTTATAAATGCCTAAAATAGTAAACTAACGATATATTAATCCAATTGCATGGTATTAGTATATTTATATAATTAATAAATACAATATATAGTATGATAAGAATAGGAATATACTATATAAAGAGATATAGAAAAAAGTTTGTAAAATTTTAAAATTAGGGGTTGCGCCCCTCGGTTCTTTGTACTATAATAGCTATACAGTCGTTCGAAGCGACTGTTTATTAGTTAGCAAACACTAGATAAAATCTATGTTTGTTGATAATCGTTTTAGAATAAAAATGTAATTCCTGGTTGAAACAGAAATTACAGAATTCTAAAAAAGATTATAAAAAGATGTTGACATGAAAGTGACAACATGTTATTATAATATAGTCGCCAGTTGATGAAACACTTCGAAAGAAAGTGCTTCAAAGCTAGATAAAACCTGGTTTAACTGGTACAGATCTTTGAAAACTGAACAATGATAGGTAATCAATCATATGATTGAACATATGCCAGAGTGCGGGTTT
>OKWI01000166.1_pt1 | contig 22846 bp, 4 predicted proteins | sample 1607141 | NCBI WGS metagenome assembly OKWI01 (sample SAMN07501048, study PRJEB24779) | human gut metagenome | reverse complement strand
CGTTCGTCCTGAGCCAGGATCAAACTCTCCAAGATATCTTGAAGCTATTTGAATAGCTCATTATTTGTTGTCGTTACATTGAAGTAACTTTGAATTATGGTTGGTTTTGACTTTGTCAAAACCCGCACTCTGGCATATGTTCAATCGTTTTGATTGATTACCTATCATTGTTCAGTTTTCAAAGATCTGTGCCCCTTCATATGGGGTACTTGAATATAATAACATTTCCATATACTCATGTCAACAAAATTTGAACAAATTTTACTACAAATTTCAGAAAATTTTTACCATTAATTTTGCACAATTTCACGGCCTAATTTTACAGATTCGAAACTTGTGTTATATCACTCTTTTAGACATATCATATAAGGAGAGTTTAAAGCAAAAAGAAGCCGCAACAAGAATACATATATTGCATTCTGTTGCGGCTTCTTGCCTATATAACAGTGTGTTTATAGAATCCCTTATTTGCGTCTCAACACTGTATATTAAAAACTTTTATATATAAGGTATTACATCTGCATGCCCTATACAACAAAAGTTATACATATAAAGATTTAATTATATATGTATTACATGATTAGTTATCTGTCTGAATCGCTTCACGAAGGTTAATTTCGTGCATATCGCCAACAGAAGGTTCTTCTGCAGACATATTCTTCACAGTTTGTTTTGTAGCAAACCAAACTGCTTCGTTCATGTAATAACGCAATTCTTCATTAGATACATGTTCTTGATCTTGAGCCATGATATCAAGCATAGCATCTTCCAATGCTTGTGCTTCTTCATCAGTCAAAGGACCGCCAACGGCCTTTTGTTTTTGAAGCAATTCATTCATGCGATCAACCATGCTGCGCAATACATTGTAACCATAGCTATTTGTGTAACCTTGGTCCTTATCATATTTAGGGAATGTGTAATAGCTATACTCGTTTTTATTACGGTTTTCACCATTCCAGTTCAATGCAGTTTCTTGGCCATGTACATAACCTAAAGAATGTTTACGGAAATAATCAGCATAATTATGCTTATCTTTAGAATGTAACCATTTAGCTTCTTCTTTAGTTAACGCTTGATGATTATTCTTTTTGCTTTCAGCTAAAGCAATATGTTTTTCCGCATTTTCCCATGCTTTCACAAATTCATGGATACTTTGCACCGCCTGAGGGCTAGCCACAGGAACCAATACAACAGAACCTGTTGTAGGCGCTTTAGCCGGATTTGGTAAAAGCAATGGATCATCATATGTAGCAGATGCCGCATTAACATGGAATACGCCACTGCCAAATAATACTGCCGCTGTGAAAGCAAGCAAAGTGGATTTTTTCATTATATATTCCTCTTTTCTATCAACGAATTAAATCGGGTGGGAGGACCCCCAAAAGGGAATCCTCAACCCGTAATGTTCAGTATGAACGTATTATAAACCTAGTCTTGCCATCATTGCAGCAATATTAGCTTTCATTTGTTCATTTTCAGCTTTCAAATCAGCTACTTCACCTTTTAATCCTTGATTTTCAGCTTTCATTGCAGCAAGTTCACGTTGCATTGCATATGTAGAACTGATAGGTCCTTTACGATAACGATCTGCAGTTTCTGCTTCGCCGTCTCTGTTACCTACTTTCCAAGTTACACCAGCATTTGCCATCATATGGCTATTGCTGCCTGCCCAAGCAACACCAGCATGTAACATCATGGATTCATTTTTGTAATGAGCCACACCTAATGCCAATGCGGAGTCACCACGGTAGTTACCGTAACCTGCCATGATTTGAGTAGGTTCGTAAGGGTCATAAGCCATAGGTTTCAATGCGGACAACGCGGAGGACATAGCACCAACTTGACGAACTTCGTTTACAACATTATTCATGCTATTTGCAACACGATTAAGTTGGGAACCATTAACAGCATCAGTAGAAGTGGAGCTAATTTCGCCTGGTGCCACGTTAGTAATCTTATTACCACCGTTATTCAAACCAGAGCTTGTTAAGGATACGCTGCCACCACCATTATTTTTGATTGTGATACCGTTACCGTTTGTCACAGTTGTATGACCGGAGTTATCCATAGTTGTAATGGAATTGATACCAGTAATATCTTTTGCCAAACGAACATTCAAGCTGCCGTTATTATCGGAGATAACACCGATATTGTTTGCAGTGGAAAGTTTGCTTTCATCAGTAACGCCACCTTTAACAGTCACTTTTTGACCTAGGTCACGATGGAATTCACCTTTATCACCTGCAAAGTCTAAACCAGCTTTCTTAAGGCCGTCGATACCTTTCTTCAAGTCGCCGATGTTAGCACCGTTTGTTAAGCTGCTGCTATTATCAGCGATATTGTTAATATCTTCGCCTTCGGCATAACCACTTGCCATATTAACTACTTTATTACCACCATTGTTCAAGCCGTCCTTAGTTAATGTTACTGCACCAGTACCATCTTTAGGGGATCCTTGACCTGCTGGAGGAGTAGTAATGGCAACACCGTTGCTGCTAACAGTAGTAGTTACTTTAGTACCACCCATGCCGGATGTTACTACCATGCCATCTGCAGTTGTTCTTGTGCTCTTAGTCCGTTTATCAGTAGTTACAACACCATCAGCAGTCAATTCAGTGGCCTTAGTTGGATTATCTACAAGTACACCTTTAGCTGTTGTTTGAGTTGTATTATTTTGATTATCGGATACTTTCACATTACCTGCAGTAAGAGCAGTTGTATTACCTAATGTATCAGTGCTTGTAACACCTACACCGTTTGTTACAGTAGAGAATTTCTTATCGTCAGTAGTGGTAATCACACTGCGTAAGTTCAAGTCTTTTTTGATATCTACAGTGTATGTTTTAGACTTATCTGCATTAACTGTAGTTTCTACAGTTGTATTACCGCTATCGCCAGCTTTCACTGTTGTAGTTGCTGCCGCCATGCTGCTCTTCAACTGTTGAACGTTAACTGCATCTGTATCATTTACACCAGCTGCCACATTAGTAATCTTTTGATTATTTGCGTTTAAGCCTTCGTTAGAAATGTAAGTTTTACCGCCTACAGATACGCCCTTATCATCAAGAACAACTTGTTTGCTTGGATCGGAACCAACAGTTACGGAATCAAGACCTTTAAGGTTCTTAGCGAGTTTAACGTTCAAGTTGCCGTTTTCATTAACTACGCCAATGTTACCGTTTGAAAGTTTAGAAGCATCAGCTTCGCCACCTTTGAGTTCCAATGTTTGACCGAGGTCTTTATGGATAGCTTCACCGGAGTCGCCTTTGAAGTTCAAGCCTTTCTTAGTCAAGTCTTCAGTGTTTTTATCAATTTTGTTATCTACAACTTTCAATTGATCTTCTGTTGCAGCTTGACCATTAGTGATCTTATTAGGATCCCAAGTTCTGTTAGTCAAATCGTTAACAGTACCAGAACCACCGTTGATAGTTACCTTACCGGAGTTGATTGTACCGTTTGTACCATTGATATTTACAGCATTAGCACCTTCGCCAGCTCTAATGATACCTGTTGTACCATCGAAATGAACTGATGTACTACCGGAACCTAAAGTCACTGTGTCTTTCAAGTTTACAGTGTATGTTTTAGCTTTTGTAAGATCGTTGATTTCTTCTTCAACATGGATGTTCTTGCTACCTTTTACCTTAGTATCGGACGCAGCTTTTACTTCGTTCAATTGTTTAAGGTTGACAGCATCACTATCTTCTGTACCAGCTTTAACATTTTTGATTTGCGTATTGTTAGCATTGAAGCCGTTGTTTGTAACAAATGTATTACCACCAATAGTCAAGCCATTGTTGTTGATTGTTGTTTGACCAGTTGTTACGCTGTTCAAGCCTGTTAAATCTTTTGCAAGTTTAACATTCAACTTACCGTTTTCGGATACAACGCCGATGTTGTTATCAGACAATTTAGCTTTATCAGAAATGCCACCCACAACATCCAATGTTTGACCAAGATCTTTATGGATTAATTCGCCAGAATCAGCTTGGAAGTTCAAGCCTTTCTTCGTCAAGTCAGTGCTATTGTCAGTGATTTTCTTATCAACAATTTTCAATTGGTCTTCTGTTGCAGCTTGACCACTTGTGAAGTTTTTGCCATCCCAAGTGATGTTTGTCAAGTTATTTACAGTACCAGCAGCACCGTTGACAGTCACTTTACCAGAGTTGATAGTGCCATTTGTACCATTGATAGTCACAGCATTAGCACCGTCACCAGCTTTTACGATACCTGTAGTACCGTTGATGTTGATTGCATTATTGCCGGAACCTAAAGTTACATTGTCTTTCAATGCTACTTTGTAAGTTTTAGCTTGTGTATTAGGGTCTACTGTGGAGTTAACATTGATATTTTCGCTACCTTCTACTGTAGTGTTGGATGCATTTTTAACTTCATTCAATTGATTCAAGTTAACTGCATCATTGCCGTCAGTACCAGCTTTTACATTTTTGATTTGTGTATTGTTAGCATCAAAACCGTTAGCTGTAACGAATTTCTTACCACCAATTGTTAAACCTTCGTTATTAATTGTTGTAGCACCAGTTGTTACACTTGTTAAGCCAGTCAACTCTTTAGCGAGTTTAACATTCAACTTGCCGTTTTCAGATACCACACCGATGTTATTGTCGGACAATTTAGATGTATCCGCAATACCGCCGTTGATATCCAATGTTTCACCAAGATCTTTATGAATGCTTGTAGCGTCATCGCCTTTGAAGTTCAAGCCCTTCTTAGTCAAGTTGCTACCATTGTCAGTAATTTTCTTATCAACAACTTTCAATTGATCTTCTGTTGCAGCTTGACCGCTTGTGATATGGTCAGCATCCCAAGTGATATTTGTTAAGTTGTTTACAGTACCTTTAGCACCGTTAACAAGAACTTTACCGGAATTGATATTACCTGTTACACCGTCAATCGCTACGTTACCAGCAGTAATTGTGCTGTTTGTACCGTTGATAGTTACAGCATTATTGCCTTCGCCAGCTTTCACAATACCTTTTGTACCGTCGATGTTAACAGCTGTATTACCGGAACCCAATGTTACTGTATCTTGTAAACCAACTGTATAAGTTTTAGCTTTAGTAAGTGGATCTTCAGAATCAGTTACATTGATGTTTTTACCAGCTTTTACAACAGTTTTAGCTGCCGCTGCGTTATTGGATACTTCTTTCAACTGTTTAAGGTTAACTGCGTGGTTATCCTCTGTACCAGCTTTCACGTTTGTGATTTGAGTATCGTTAGCATTGAAGCCGTTACTTGTAACAAATGTGTTACCACCGATTGTCAAACCATTGTTGTTAATAGTTGTAGCACCAGTTGTTACGCTGTTCAAGCCTGTCAAATCTTTAGCAAGTTTAACATTCAATACGCCGTTGTTATTAACTACGCCGATGTTATTTTCTGAAAGTTTAGATGCATCAGCTTGACCGCCAGTGATATTCAATGTTTGGCCAAGGTCTTTATGAATTGCAGTACCTGCATCGCCTTGGAAATTCAAGCCTTTTTCTACGATTTCAGTTTTTGTAGTATCAATTTTATTGTCTACTACTTTTAATTGATCTTCTGTAGCAGCTTGACCATTAGTAATAGCATTAGGATTCCAAGTTCTGTTAGTCAATTCATTAACAGTACCTGTAGTACCATTAATAGTCACTTTACCGGAGTTGATAGTACCATTTGTGCCATTGATAGTCACAGCATTATCGCCAGTGCCGGCTTTCACGATACCTGTTGTACCGTTGATATTGATAGCTGTGTTACCTGTGCCTAATGTTACTTCATCTTTCAAGCCTACAGTATATGTTTTAGCTTTAGTTACATTGTCGATGCTTTCATCAACTTTAATGTTTTTACCTTCAGCTACCTTTGTATTTGCTGCAGATGCACTGTTGGATACTTCTTTCAATTGTGCCAAGTTTACTGCATCGCTGTCGATTGTACCACGAGCAACGTTAGTAATCTTGTTACCACCGTTATCCAAACCAGTTTTAGTAAGGGATACAGCTGCATTGTTTGTAGCACCGTTGCTGATAGTTACACCGTTGGAAGTAACTTTTGTATCACCTACAGTTACGCTGTTCAAACCTTTAAGGTCTTTTGCCAAACGAACTTTCAAGTCGTTAGAGCCATCGGATACAACACCGATATTGTCTTCAGCAGTCAATTTGGATGCTTCTGTAATGCCACCTTTAACGTTTACTTGTTCACCAAGTTTTTTGTTAATTACGTTACCGGAGTCAGCACCGAATTTCATGCCTTTATTGATCAATTCTTCTTTAGTCTTGAACAATTGGCTGCCATTGATAGCATCTGTGGATGTAGCTGTTACAGCACCGTCTTTTACATTTGTAATAGTAGTGCCATTAGCGCCTTCCAATGTTACCTTAGTTTTATCAACAACACCATTATTGATGTCGTATTTAACAGCACGATCTGTCAATTTATCTACAGAAGTCTTAGATGCAATATTATTGATTGTAACTTGCTCTTTAACGCCTGCATGGTTTTTATCCTCTACAGTCAAGGATACTTCACCATTGTCGTTTACCTTGTAGGAACCATCAGCGCTGGAGTTTCTTACAAGACGATAGTCAGTTGCACTGCTACCTTGTTGAGTAATTTGCTCGCTAACTTTTTTCAACTGATCTTCAGTCGCTGCACGACCGGATACGATAGATGTGGAATCCCAGTTTTTATTGTCCAAGTTAGTTACATAATTACCAGTTTCGCTTGCATGTTTCGTATTTTGAACAGTTTGAGCGCCCATTACAACGCCACTAGCAGTTACTCTACCTGCTGTGCCATCAAGAACTACTTGATTGTTACCGCTACCCAATGTCACTTTGTTGTTCAAACGAAGATCATATTTAGCACCTTCAGTGCTTGTAGCAGGAGTAGTTGTCAATTTGAGGTTATCATCGGAAACAGTTACTTTAGAATGTTTACCTGCTTCGATTTTTACATCATGTAATTGGCTACCATTTACAGCATCTGTAGAAGTAGAGGATACTTCACCAGCTTTCAAGTTAGTAATTGTTGTACCGCCTTGACCTTCCAAAGTAACCTTATTTTTATTAACAGTAGTACCGTTAAGATCATATTTAACAGCACGTTCTGTTAATTTATCCAATTCAGTTTTGGATGCAATATTGTTGATCGTTACTGTATTAGCAGGGCTGTTAGGATGAGCTTCATCTTTAACTTTTAAGTCAACCTTGTTGTTTTCTACAGAGTAAGAACCGTCCGCAGAGTTTGCATTGTTGATCAAACGGTAATCTGTTTTAGCTGCATTAGTAGTCTTGATTTCATCAGACACTTTTTTCAACTGATCTTCAGTTGCTGCACGACCAGATGTGATGGTAGGGTTTTGAACATTCCATTCTTTATTGTCCAAACCAGTTACATAGTTTTTATTGTCGCTATGCGTACCTACGCGAACAGAACCTGCAGTTACGCTGTTCAAACCTGTTAGGTCTTTTGCCAACTTAACATTAAGGTTGCCGTCTTTAGCTACAACACCGATGTTGTTGTCAGACAAAGCACCTGTAGCACCACCTGTAATACCTAAAGTATCGCCAAGTTGTTTGTTGATTTTAACATTGTTATCGCCTTGGAAGCTCAAGCCTTTAGCGATTTTATTAGTGTTATTTGTGATATTAGTAGTGTTAATATCTTGTTGCTCTTTAGAAGCAAGGTTCGTCAACTTAACTTGTCTAGGGTTGGAACCATCAGCATCAGCAACAGTCAATGTCATGCTACCATCAGCAGCTACTTTATATTCGCCATTGCTACCTGCTGCAGGGTTTGCAATCAAACGGTAGTCAGTTTTGGAAAGACCATTAGAGATTTTAGAGATATCAACATCAAATGTTTGATTGTCATTACGTGTCAATGTCAATCTCTTACCGTCATTGGATACTGTACCGGATGTAACATACGTATTTTTCAAACCTGTTACTTCAGCAGTCAAACCATTTGTACCGGTCATGTTAATCTTGCCGTTACCGTTTGCTTCATACGTTGCAGAACCACGTTGCAAGTATTTATCGTATTTTGCAGCAATACGAGAAATATCACCGATATTAGCAGCATTTGTTAATGTATCGCCGCCAGATTGTACATTAGTGATTTGATAACCACCAGCATTGATACCAGTTTTGCTCATGGATACATTGCCTGTTGTAACGGAGTTGAAGCTTGCGTCATCAACTGTTGCAACCGTAACATTGTCTCCAGAGCCTTCTAATTTAATATTATTACCAGCGTTAAAGTTTACTGTACGGTTTGGAGCTTTTACGTCTTTAACTTTTTTGCCATTAACTTGAAGTTCCCAACCGGAGTTTGCGGATTTAATAGCTTCATGAACAGTGTTTTTACCTGTATCACCAATATTAGTCATGGTGATAGAGCCGTTTTGGTCAACCTGAGCATTACCGCCTAAGATATTCTTAGTGCTGTTAGCTACATTACCTACTGCATTAGCAACGCCATATAATTGGCTACCGTTAATAGCATCTGTAGATTGTGCGCTTACACGACCAGCAGCAACATTAGTAATTGTACGTTTTGTAGAAGTATTACCTACGCTAACTGTGGAATCAGCAGTACCACCTGCATAGTTGTATTTCAAACCGTTAATTGTTTCACTAGCAGTACTTACAGGAGCAGCTGTTGCAGAATTAGCACCTAATGCAACGCCACGAACATTATTTACTGTTGCTTTGCTACCGAGAGCTAAGCCTTCGTTTTCTTGTACACTTGCTTCGCTACCGATTGCTACCGCATCAGTTACTTCTTTTTGAGCTTTAAGTTTAGTGATTAATTCAGGATTATCTTTGTAAACGCTACGATCACGTACACGTTCTAATGTACCAGCTTGAGCGCTTACGCCCAATGCGATGGAACGGGAGCCAGTTGCTTGTGCATCATCACCGATAGCCACAACATTTTTCTTGTCTCCATCTTGAGTACTCAAAGCACTCGCTTCACGACCCATAGCAATAGAGCCGTAACCTTCAGAATGAGCATTGTTACCGATAGCTGTAGAACGTTCACCTAATGCCCATGCCGCATTACCTGCAGCCACAGAAGATCCGCCCAATGCATATGTATCATTACCAAGAGCAACACCGGAACCACCATGAGCACGTGCAGAGTTACCTACAGCAACGGAGTTATTTACTTTATAAGTTGGGTCATTTTGAATGCCGGATTCAGCATTATTACCAATAGCGATGCCATCTTTCGCACGAGTTTGCGCATTGTTACCAAGAGCAACCGCATTATCACGATAATGTGCTGCACCGTTACCGATAGCTACACCTTGTATTCCCTGAGAAAGGGCATTACTGCCGATAGCTATGCCATGAGTAAAGTTTTCACCTTTATAATTTCTACCTGCCGCTACATTAGCACCTGTACCCATAGCTATACTATCATCAGTATTTGATTTAGCACCTTGACCGATAGCAATAGCACGAGCTGCATTAGCTTGAGTATTAGTAGTTCCGTCATATGCTGTGTACGGTGTACCTTTTGCATCTGTTAATGGATCAGGATTTGCAGAGCCGATAGCAATGGATTGATCACCTGTTGCTAATGCGGAGTGGCCCATAGCCAAGCTCGCTTTACCTTGTGCGGATGCTGCCGTACCAATAGCTGCCGCATATTGTTCACCTGCATAGGCTTGACGCATCATCGCCAAGGAGTTAAAGCCTTTTGCCTTCGCAGCAGAACCAACAGCAATAGCACCGATTTGTTCAGATTGAGCATAGTGGCCTAAACCGATACCCAACGCACGAGATTGGGAATAGTCACCGATAGAAATACCAGACACGGAACCATCATTAGCACGAGCATTCGCATTGTTACCAATTTGGATACCAAACACCTTATTATTTGTATATAAATTTCCTAGTCCTGGATTCCCTGGTGTTTTGTAATCATACATCTGAATATAAGGAGAATTTTGGCTAGGATATAAATACGTAAACCCACCATCACTAGGGCCTTCACCAGGAGCCAAAGAAAGGCCTCTGTTAGGCGCTGCATCAACACCCGAAATCAACCCACTACCGCAGGTTAAAACCATAGCCGCCAAGCCAACTTTTACCGAAGCTTTAGCGGAATTACTAACAAAGCTTTTGGAGCCACGAGTATGGCTTTTTGCGATTTCAGATACAACGACATATGCGCCCCGTACCTGACTCCAAATTACCCTATAAATACGATTCATTTAGTAGTACCTACCTTTCACACAGTTTTATAAGGGATTCTAAAACCAACACTAAAACACTAAAAATAATAAAATTTTCATCAAAAATTTAATTACTATACATATAAAATATCAGATTAGTTTATGAATGTAAATATATTTTTTTCATATTTCGCTCATTTATTTTTAGAACTTTAAACTTCTTTTAAAAATTGATTTTCTTACTCATTTAAATATATTTTCAATCATAAAAACCCTTGCTACAATGGGCCAAACAACACTTATAATCTAAAACTAATGATTTTATAGTAAATTAATCATATTCATAATTTTCGATTAAAATTATATGTTCTGTATTATACACTATTATGAAAGGTTTGTGAAGTCAAATACAAAAAAAGAACGAAAGTCTTTTCACAGTAGACTTTCGTTCTTTCATTTTATATACCATATAGGGTTAAAATCATCTAATCTTCATGGGTATTTTCTGGTACATTAACAGATTTTACCACATGAATATAAAATGAAATTTATATGATTTACATGCCTAAACGACTCATAATAAGAGCTAATTGTCGTTTAGTTTCTTCGTTATCTTTCTGTAGACGAAGGTTGTCTTCTTTCAATGCCGCATAGTCTGCAGTTAATTTTTCATCCTGCGCTTTCATGCGTGCATTTTCAGCTTTCAAAGCAGTCATTTCATCCTGCATTACGTACATAGAGCTGATAGGACCGCCCTTGTAGCGCTCAGGAATAGCCTTCTTCTCATCAGAAGAACCGAATTTACGAGTTACACCGGCATTCACCATATTATGACGACTACCAACAGATACGCCTGCATGGAACATAGTATCTTCCGATGTATAATGTGCAACACCTAACGCCGCTGCGGTTTCACCTCTGTAATTGCCGATACCAGCCATCACTTGAGTTGGTTCTAACGGATCATATTGAATCGGTTTCAACGCAGACATAGCTGCCGCATGAGCACCTACACGTTGCGTTTCGCCCGCCACGGAATTAATAGCATTAGCCATTCCTTCCGTAACACCTTTCAATTGATTTACGTTAACCGCATCCGTGCCGTTTACACCAGGGCCTACATTGCTAATTGTTTTACCACCGTTATTCAATCCATCTTTAGTGAGGCTTACGGTGTTACCGCTAGCAGGAGTAATGGTTATGCCACTGCCGTTCACAACCGTAGAGTTACCTACAGCATCCTTAGTAGTTACAGATGTAAGACCTTTCAAATCTTTCGCCATACGAACTTTAAGATTAGTGCCGTCAGATACGACGCCTAAATTATCTTCGGACGTCAACTTGCTAGCATCAGTAATGCCACCGACTACGTTTACCTGTTCGTTAAGCTTTTTGTTAATCACATTACCGGAATCGCCACCGTATTTCATACCATCGTCTTTGGTTGCCACTTGATGTGTCTTGCCCTGTTCATCTTGGTACTTAATACGAGTAATAGAATTGCCTCCAAGATCAGAATCACCCTTATCAGCAGTTATATCCGCATTGCGACCATCTTTGCCAGTTAAACCGATGTGACCAACGCCGTCTTTGCCCGACATAGATACAGCATCTTTACCGTCTTTACCTGTAACAGCTACTTTGCCGTCTGTACCATTCGCAGCGTCTGGACCTGTAATGGAAACGCCATCTTGACCATTTTTGCCGACTTTCACCTTATCAGTATTGACCGTATCAGCAGTAACTGTTTTGGTAGTAATGCTATCGGTCTTAAGGTTCTTAGCCATTTTAATAGTAACATTACCATTTTCGGCTACTGTTTTGATATTTTCACCGGAATAATCGCTATCGGCCCCTTGTCCTTCACCTTTGATGGTAACCTTTTGACCTAAATCACGGTGGAAATCACCTGTATTACCGGCAAAATCCATGCCTTTCTTCGTAATGTCATCACCTAAGTTATTAATCTTATTATCCAAGGCTTTATGGGACTTCTGCAATTGATCTTCTGTAGCAGCACGACCGCTTGTGATATTGTTAGGATCCCAATCTTTGTTTTCCAAACCTGTCACATGACCGTCCTTGCCATCAACAGATACTTTACCTGCAGCAATCTTACCGTCTTTACCGTCAATAGTTACCTTATCTCCGGCCTTAATCATACCGTTTGTACCGTCGATTGCAACATTACCAGCCTTAATTGTACCCTTATCGCCATCGATTTCAACTTTATCACCGGCTTTAATGGTGCCTTTATTGCCGTCGATTGTAACCTTGTCACCGGCTTTGATTGTACCTGTTGTACCATCCATCGCAATTTGTTTCGTAGCATCAGATCCCATTGTTATTTGGTCTTTGAGACCCACCTTGTAATTTGTAGAGCCATCACCATTAGTGGTCTTATCAACTTTGATATTATTACCTTCTGTTACGATTGCCTTAGCAGCGTTAGCCGCTGTATCCAATTGAGATTTATTAACCGCATCCTTAGGATTTGTACCGTCAGCTACGTTTGTAATCTTATTGCCGGCTGCATCAATACCATCTTTCGTCATAGATGGACCATTGGTAATCTTCACGCCGTCCTTTGTAATAGCAGTCAACGGGTTGCCATCCTTATCTTGAACGGTCATGCCTTCACCATTAACAACGGTTTTACCGTTTGCGCCATTAGTGCCATTGTTGAAAGTTATGGAATCCAGGCCTTTCAGATTTTTTGCCAAACGAACATTAAGGATATTATTTTTGCTAATAACACCGATATTGTTTTCGGTCAACTCATCTTCATTGGTGACACCGCCCTTAATGTCCAATTGTTCATTAAGTTTCTTCTTGATGGTAGTACCGGAGTCGCCACCGTATGCCATGCCATCATCTTTAGTTGCCACTTGATGGGTTGTGCCATTTTCATCTTGGTATTTAATGCGCGTGATTTCATTTCCATTAATATCAGCAGCGCCTTTATCAGCGATAATATCCGCACTATGACCATCTTTACCAGTTAAACCGATGTGACCTACGCCGTCTTTACCCGACATAGACACTACATCCTTACCGTTTTTATCTGTAACAGCTACTTTACCGTCGGTGCCATTCGCCGCATCTGGGCCTGTAAGAGATACGCCATCCTTACCGTCTTTGCCGACTTTCACAGATTCAGCCTTAAGGTTTTTGTTCATTTTTACATCAATTGTTGTATTACCTGTTGCTGCATCTTGTTTGATGAAAGTTTTAATATTGTCACCGCTATAGTCGGTATCAGCAGCTTTGCCTTCACCTTGAACAGTGATAGTAGAGCCTAATTTATTAGTTTGTACACCGCCTACATTGGCATTGAATTTAAGACCTGTATCAGTTTGACCTGCCAAGGCTTGTTTCAATTGGTCCTCTGTTGCAGCACGACCGGATACGACATTACCTGCATTCCAAGTCTTATTATCAAGACCTGTTATGTAGTTACCCATATTACCAGGGGTTGCACCATCGGATTGTTTACCCATTGTCACATTGCCGGCTTTCACAGTTTCCGTAGCCGTAACAGATGTAACATTAAGATCTTTCTTCAACTTAAGACCGATTTTCGTATCTTCACCGGTTTGCGTGATTTCTGTCGTAATATTGTCGTCGCCGTTTACTGTTACCTTAGAGCCTAGCTTGTTCGTTTTTTCATCGTTATTATCCGCATTAAAACGAAGGCCTTTATTGGTCAGTTCAGTCTTAGCGTCATTAATATTATTGTTGAGTTCAGTTTTGGTATCACTGATATTTTTATTCAACTCGGTCTGAGTATCGCTAATATTTTTATTTAATTCAGCCTTGGTATCACCAATATTTTTATTCAACTCGGTCTTAGCATCACTAATGTTTTTATTTAACTCAGATTTAGCGTCATGCAATTGACCGCCGTTAACCGCATCTTTAGAATTAGCAGCAATATTACCATCAGCAACATTGGTAATCTTTTGGTCGTTTGCATTGATGCCATTTGGAGATACATAAGTCTTATTGCCTACTGTTAAACCACCACTATTAATGGTTGTACCGCCAGCTGTCACACTGTCCAAACCAGTCAATGTTTTAGCCAACTTCACGTTCAATGTGCCTGTACCGTCAGATACAACGCCAATATTATTATCTGTTAGATCTGCAGCCGCAGCTCCGCCTTTGATGGCAACAGTACCACCTAGCTTCTTGTTGATAGTCGTACCAGAGTCACCGTCAAAGTTCAAGCCTTTATCCACTTCAGATTTAGATGCCACATCTTTAATCGTTACGGTTTTTGTTTGATCCGGATGGTTCTTATCTTGTACTGTCAATGCTACGTCACCGTTGGCAGCTACAGTATAGTCACCATTGGAACCTGCCGTAGGATTCGCAACGAGACTAAAGTCCGTTGCATTAGCGCCTTGAGTTTTGATAGCTTCAGTAACTGTCTTCAATTGATCTTCTGTTGCAGCACGTCCACTAACAGCAGTCGGATTAGTTACGCTCCATGCCTGATTATCAAGACCAGTTACGTAGTTGCCCATATTAGCAGGGCTTGCACCATCGGATTGTTTACCCATAGTTACCGTGCCGGCTTTCACAGTTTCCGTAGCCGTAACAGTGGCAACGTTAAGATCTTTCTTCAATTTAAGGCCGATCTTCGTATCGTCACCAGTTTGCGTAATTTCTGTAGTGATGTTATCATCGCCGTTTACTGTTACCTTGGAGCCTAGTTTATTCGTTTTTTCATCGTCATTATCCGCATTGAAACGAAGGCCTTTATTAGTAAGCTCAGTCTTAGCATCATTAATATTATTATTAAGTTCGGTTTTAGTGTCAGCAATATTTTTGTTTAGTTCGGTTTTAGTATCGCCAATGTTTTTATTTAATTCATTCTTTGTATCAGCGATATTCTTGTTTAACTCAGTTTTAGCGTCATGCAATTGACCACCGTTAACCGCATCTTTGGAGTTTGCTGCCACATCGCCATTAGCAACATTGGTAATCTTTTGGTCATTTGCATTGATACCGTTTGGAGATACATAAGTCTTACCACCTACAGTTAAACCACCACTATTAATGATTGTGCCACCAGCTGTTACGCTGTCCAAACCAGTTAATGTTTTAGCTAACTTCACGTTCAATGTATTGCCGTCGGATACGACACCAATATTACTATCGGTCAAGTTCGCAGCCGCTGCACCACCTTTAATGGCAACAGTACCACCTAATTTCTTGTTAATAGTCGCGCCAGAGTCGCCATTAAAGTTCAAGCCTTTATCCACTTCGGATTTAGACGCCACATCCTTAATCGTTACGGTTTTTATTTTATCCGGATGGTTCTTATCTTGAACTGTCAATGCCACGTCACCATTGGCATCTACAGTATAATCACCATTGGAACCTGCCGCAGGATTCCCAACGAGACTAAAGTCCGTTGCATTAGCGCCTTGAGTTGTAATGGCTTCAGTAACTGTCTTCAATTGATCTTCTGTTGCAGCACGTCCGCTGACAGCAGTTGGATTAGTTACGCTCCATGTCTTATTATCAAGACCTGTTACGTAGTTACCCGTATTAGCAGGGGTTACACCATCAGATTGTTTACCTATGGTTACAGTGCCGGCTTTCACAGTTTCCGCTGCCGTAACAGATGTAACATTAAGATCCTTTTTTAATTTGAGGCCGATCTTCGTATCGTCACCAGTTTGACTGATTTCCGTCGTAATATTGTCGTCGCCGTTTACTGTTACCTTAGAGCCTAGTTTATTCGTTTTTTCAGCGTTATTATCCGCATCAAAACGAAGGCCTTTGTTGGTAAGTTCAGTTTTAGCGTCATGCAATTGACCACCGTTAACCGCATCTTTGGAGTTTGCCGCCACATCGCCATTAGCAACATTGGTAATCTTTTGGTCGTTCGCATTGATGCCATTTGGAGATACATAATTCTTACCACCTACGGTCAAACCACCACTATTGATGATTGTGCCACCAGCTGTTACGCTGTCCAAACCAGTTAATGTTTTAGCTAACTTCACGTTCAATGTTGTACCATCAGATACGACACCGATATTATTGTCCGTCAAGTTTGCAGCTGCGGCGCCACCTTTAATAGATAACTTATCGCCTAACTGCTTGTTGATTACAGCGCCGCTATCTCCATCGAAGTTAAGACCTTTAGCAATGGTCGTATTAATCGTAGAGATAGCATTTCTATTGGTCGTAATATCTTGTGTATTTTGAGCAATATCAGTCGTATTTTTGCCAATATCGGTTGTGTTCTTAGTGATATCAGCCGTGTTTTTAGCTATATCTTGTTTATTCTTGCCGATATCAGTAGTATTTTGAGCTATATCGGTCTTGTTCTTAGCTATATCTTGTTTATTTTTGCCGATGTCAGTTGTGTTTTGAGCTATTTTATCCTTATTTGTGTTAACTTGCGTATTAACAGCTTTTAACTGATCTTCCGTTGCAGCACGACCGGTTACGGCTTGTGGATTATCTACATCCCAAGCAGTATTGGTAAGACCAGTTACCGTGCCTGCAGTACCATCCACAGATACAGGATTAGCAGTTCCTAAGGTGATTTTATCCCCTAATCCGACAGTATATTCCTTACCGCCGGCTGCATTTGTACCTTCTTCTACAGTGATATTGCTGTTTTTAGCTTTCACAGTACTTGCCTTAGCAGTTCCACCGATAGCATCCTGCAACTGACTGAAGTTAACCGCATCAGTAGGATCTGTGCCTTTTGCTAGACCGGTAATCTTTTGATTATTTGCATTGATACCGTTTGGCGTTACGTAGGTCTTGCCGCCTACGGTCAAACCACTACCATTAATAGTTGTTCCACCAGCCGTTACGCTATCCAAACCAGTTAATGTTTTAGCTAGTTTCACATTTAATGTGCTGCCATCAGACACGACACCGATATTATTATCCGTAAGATCCGCCATAGCACCACCTTTAATGGTAACAGTGTCGCCTAATTTTTTATTAATCGCAGCACCGCTATCGCCGTTAAAGTTTAATCCTTTATTGATATTGGTTACATTTGTATTGACCTTATCATTAACGGATTTCAACTGATCTTCCGTAGCAGCTCGACCACTTACAGCTTGAGGATTATCCGCGTTCCAAGACTTATTATCGAGCCCTGTTACAAAGTTACCGTTTGCACCGCCTGCACCACCTGATTGTTTGCCCATAGTCACAGTGCCGGCTTTCACAGTATCAGCAGCAGTAATAGTAGTAACATTGAGATCTTTCTTTAATTTAAGACCGATCTTAGTATCGTCACCAGTTTGGCTGATTTCTGTCGTGATATTATCATCGCCGTTTACCGTTACCTTGGAACCCAATTTATTGGTCTTAGCACCGCCTGTATCCGCATCAAATTTGAGACCTGTATTAATCACATCATTCTTCGCAGTCGATATATTATTGTTTAGCTCGGTTTTAGCATTATCTATATTGCCATTCAGTTCAGTTTTAGCGTCATTAATATTTTTATTGAGTTCAGTTTTGGCATCACCGATATTTTTGTTTAATTCAGTTTTAGCATCATTAATGTTGTTATTTAATTCGGTTTTAGCCGCATGAAGTTGACCGCCGTTAACTGCATCTTTGGAATTAGCCGCCACTTCACCATCAGCAACATTAGTTATTTTCTTGTCATTCGCATTAATACCGTTCGGAGTTACATAGGTCTTACCGCCTACGGTCAAACCACTACTATTGATAGTTGTACCCCCAGCCGTTACGCTATCCAAACCGGTTAATGTTTTAGCTAGTTTTACATTTAATGTGCTGCCATCAGATACGACACCGATATTATTATCCGTCAAATTCGCAGCCGCTGCACCGCCCTTGATGCTAAGCTTATCGCCCAACTGTTTGTTAATTACAGCACCGCTGTCTCCATCAAAATTTAGACCTTTAGCAATAGTTGTATTGATTGTAGAGATAGCATTTTTATTAGTCGCAATATCTTGTGTGTTCTGAGTAATATTTTGCTTGTTTTGTGCAATATCAGTCTTATTTTTACCGATATCAGTAGTATTTTGAGCTATATCAGTCTTGTTCTTAGTTATATCTTGTTTATTCTTACCGATATCAGTCGCATTTTGAGCAATGTCAGTTGTGTTCTGAGCTATTTTATCCTTATTTGTATTGACTTGCGTATTAACAGTTTTTAACTGATCTTCCGTTGCAGCACGACCAGTTACGGCTTGTGGATTATTTACATTCCAAGCAGCATTAGTAAGTCCTGTTACAGTTCCTGCGGTTCCGTCCACAGTTACAGGATGTGCCGTACCTACCGCAAGTTTATTGCCCAATCCAACAGTGTATTCCTTACCACCATTCACATTGGTACCTTCTGTTACGGTTACATTTGCATCCTTTGATTTTACTGTAGTCGCCTTTGCAGTACCACCGATAGCACTTTGTAATTGACTGAAATTAACCGCATCGTTAGGCGCTGTACCATTAGCAACACCAGTAATCTTTTGATTATTAGCATTGATGCCATCAGGTGTTACATAGGTTCTAGCACCTACACTCAAACCATTTTTACTAATAGTAGTATTTCCTGCATTAACGCTCTCTAATCCTGTTAAATATTTTGCCAACTTTACAGTCAATCTACCGGTACCATCGGATACAACACCAATATTATTATCGGATAATGCCCCTGTAGCACCGCCTTTAATGACTAGAGTATCACCTAATTTTCTCTTAATCGAAGCACCTGTATCGCTGCTAAAATAGAGCCCTTTTTCAAGAGTATTATTGATAGTGTTAATATCATTCTTATTAGTAGTAATATCACCTTGTATTTTTGTGATATTTCGTGCATTGGCACCAATACGGCTTGAGTTATCTGAGATATTCTGCGTATTTTGATTAATAAAATACTGATTGGAATTAACTCTCTCATTAACCCGCTTTAACTGATCTTCCGTAGCAGCACGCCCTGTAACAGGTGCTGGATTATTTACATTCCATGATGTATTGGTAAGACCTGTGACCGTTCCTGTACCACTATCTATGGTTACAGGATGCGAGGCCGCCCCTTTCCCTACAGTAATCTTATAGTTTAAGCCGACAGTATATTCTTTACCACCTTTCGCCGTTGAGTTTTCCCTTATCGTAATATTACCATCATCATTTGCTTTTACAATGGCTTCTTTAGCTGTACCGTTAATTGCTCGTTGCAACTGACCGTAGTTAACTGCGTCCTGACTACCTGTACCGTCTGCAACACCTCTAAGCTGTTGATTATTGGCATTAAGGCCACCGGTTGACACATAGAGTTTATTGCCTACAGACACCCCTTTATTATCAATCGTAGCAGTTCCTGCTGTTACGCTATCCAAACCAGTTAATTTTTTAGCCAATTTCACATTTAGTGTGCCATTTCCGTCTGCTTGAACCCCAATATTGTTGTCAGCCAAAGCACCGGTAGCGCCACCTTTTATTCTTACTGTGTCACCTAATTTTACTTGGTTCTGAACAAAGTTATCACCATAAAAGAACAATCCCTTATCGATATTGTCTTTATTATATCTAATAGCATCGTGGATCGTGCTTTTACCTGTAAAACCGATATCGCTCATCGTTAATTTACCGGTATCAGGATCGAGCGCCGCATTACCGCCAAGGATATTTTTAGTAGTAGTGGCTAAATTGCCCAAGCTATTTGCTACGGCATATAGCTGACTACCATTAATAGCATCTGTAGACGAAGGATTCATACGCCCTGCTGCCACATTTGTAATCGTGCGTTTTACCGTATCATTACCGATACTTACAGTAGAATCTGCCGTTCCTCCCGCTAAATTCTTATACCACAAACCATTTACAAGCTGATTCGGTGTACTATGAGTATCCGCAGTCGCAGAATTAGTACCTAATGCAACTGAGCGATTATGATTTTTGTTTACCGTCGTATTTCTACCAAGAGTAACACTATCCTCTGCATTGCTAACTGCACGATTACCGATGGCAATACTATTTTTCTGAACTGAGTCAGAATCTGTACCAATAGCTATAGAAGAATCCTCACGGGCATTACTTTCCCAGCCCATTGCAATGGAGTTGAGTCCTACTGCATAGGAGTTTACACCAAGAGCTCTGGACCCTTCGCCCTTAGCTTGTGCATTATTACCAATTGCAACGGCCCATTTACCTCTTGCCTGTGATCCGTTGCCCATTGCAACGGCACCACCGGCAGCAGCTTTAGCATTGTTACCAAATGCCATGGAGGATCCACCCCAAGCTCTAGCATTGGTACCAAATGCCTGATCATTATCGGCGCCCACATAGTTACCGGCCTCATCATATCCAGCCCAAGAGGTATTACCGAGGGCAAAACCATTTAAAGAAGCTACTTTTGTCGCATTTCCTATCGCAACACCATTATTTACTTCAACCGTTGCATTTCTTCCGATTGCAACACCTTGCACATTACCAACATTATTCCTATTAGTTTTTGTAACAGTAGCTCCTGTCCCCAAAGCCACACTGTTATCCGCCAGTGCTGTGCTATTATCACCCATTGCTACAGTGCCATTTTTAGCCTGAGCACCAGCCCCTTGCACAATAGTACTCCCATGCACGATCATTGGAGACATCATGGACATAAATAAAGCCGTAGCAATCACAGACCCGGATATCTTGGCAAATACCGATGTCATTGTCGAACGTTTCGACATATTCTTCGCTGTTTCAGCGACAACGACATAACACCCTTTTGTACGACTCCAGATTACTTTAAAAATTCGGTTCATCTCGTCTTACTCCTTGCATAAAACTATCAAATTATATGAATATAATAAAATATTTTATAACTATTTTAAAAAGTAAAAATACAGTTAATATATGGCTATTTACCAATGCATATCATATTAAACATATCATATTCTATACTAAAAGTAAAAAATTTTTCACTCTACAATCACTTCTAAATCATAAATATTTATGAATATACAAAAAGACCGTCATATACCTTATGAATATGCTAAATGTCCTAATTTTTTCGCATAAAATTAACTTCATGAAAAATGTATTTCACCTTAGTAAACTATTATGATCCAATTATTATTCACCAATATCACTCACCTATTTTAATTACATTACAAGTTAACCATGACATATATATGCTCATAACAACCATTTCATCTATTTTTTGCATGCAAAAAGGCGCCAAAAGCATTTCGCTTTTGGCGCCTTTTATAAGCACTGCCGTATCAATATGTTATTTCATATTATTTCAAGCCAGCTTGTTGCATCAATAATGCAATTTGCGCTCTCATTTCTTCGTTGTCGCGTTGTACTTTTTCGTACTTAGCTTTCAAAGCAGTCATTTCATCCTGCATTACGTACATGGAGCTAATAGGGCCACCTTTGTAACGTTCAGGAACTGCTTTCTTAGCATCAGAAGTACCGAATTTACGAGTTACACCAGCATTCACCATGTTATGGTGGCTACCAACAGATACGCCTACATGGAACATTGTATCTTCTGCTGTGTAATGTGCAACGCCTAGAGCTGCCGCAGTTTCACCTCTGTAATTACCGATACCGGCCATTACTTGAGTTGGTTCCAATGGATCGTATTGAATCGGTTTCAACGCTGAAAGTGCCGCCGCATGAGCGCCCACACGTTGTGTTTCGCCCGCTACGGAGTTAATAGCATTAGCTAACCCATCTGTAGCACCTTTCAATTGATTTACGTTAACTGCATCAGTGCCGTTTACACCAGGGCCTACATTGGTAATTGTATTACCGCCATTGTTGAGGCCATCTTTAGTAAGGCTTACTGCGTTACCGCTAGCAGGTGTAATTGTTACACCGCCACCGTTCATAACTGTCGTATTACCTGCAGCATCCTTAGTGGTTACTGTTTCAAGACCTTTCAAGTCTTTCGCCATACGAACCTTGAGATTGCCAGTACCATCAGATACGACACCTAAATTGTCTTCTGTAGTTAACTTGCTAGCATCAGTAATGCCACCCACTACATTAACTTGTTCGTTAAGCTTTTTCTTAATTACGGAACCGCTATCGCCACCGTATTTCATACCATCGTCTTTAGTTGCCACTTGATGTGTCTTACCATTTTCGTCTTGGTACTTAATACGTGTGATTGCGTTACCATCTAAGTCTGGATCACCTTTATCAACGGTAATATCCGCATTACGGCCGTCTTTACCAGTTAAACCGATATGACCAACACCGTCTTTGCCGGACATGGATACAGCATCTTTACCGTCTTTGCCTGTGATACCTACTTTACCGTCTGTACCGTCAGCACCGTTAGGACCAGTAATGGATACGCCGTCCTTACCGTTTTTGCCAACTTTTACCTTATCAGTAGTTAAGCTGTCAGTTTTAAGGTCTTTCGCCATCTTGATATTAATATTACCATCTTGGTCGGCTACTGTTTTAATATTTTCACCGGAATATTTGTCATTCGCTTCTGTACCCTCACCTTTGATGGTAACCTTTTGGCCTAGATTACGGTGGAATTCACCTGTATTACCAGCAAAATTCATACCTTTTTTCGTGATTTCATCACCTAAGTTATTAATCTTATTATCCAAGGATTTGTGAGATTTTTGCAATTGATCTTCTGTAGCAGCGCGACCGCTTGTGATGTTGTTA
>OKWI01000138.1_pt1 | contig 35831 bp, 34 predicted proteins | sample 1607141 | NCBI WGS metagenome assembly OKWI01 (sample SAMN07501048, study PRJEB24779) | human gut metagenome | reverse complement strand
AAAAAGGAATAAATCCGTTATAGTAGAGTTGCAAAACATTACTAGAAAGAGATTTATTCCTATGACTCAGTTTACCAAAGAATTACTTAACTTCCTAGCCCAAAAGCAAGATAGTGATGAATTTTTCCGTACTTCTCTTGAAACAGCTATGAATGATCTGCTTCAAGCAGAGTTATCAGCCTTTTTAGGGTATGAACCTTACGATAAATTAGGCTATAATTCTGGGAATAGTCGTAACGGAAGCTATGCACGGAAATTCGAAACCAAATATGGGACTGTTCAGTTGAGTATTCCTAGAGATCGTAATGGGAACTTTAGTCCAGCTTTGCTTCCCGCTTATGGACGTCGAGATGACCACTTGGAAGAGATGGTTATCAAACTCTATCAAACCGGTGTAACGACTCGAGAAATTAGGGATATCATCGAGCGAATGTATGGTCATCACTATAGTCCTGCCACAATTTATAATATCTCAAAAGCAACTCAGGAGAATGTCGCTACTTTTCATGAGCGAAGCTTAGAAGCCAATTACTCTGTTTTATTTCTTGACGGAACCTATCTTCCATTAAGACGTGGAACCGTTAGTAAAGGAATGTATTCATATCGCACTTGGCATTACACCAGAAGGACAGAAGGCTGTTCTTGGATATGAAATCGCCCCAAATGAAAACAATGCTTCTTAGTCCACCCTGTTAGACAAGCTTCAAAACCAAGGAATCCAACAGGTTTCTCTTGTAGTGACCGATGGCTTCAAGGGGCTTGAACAGATTATCAATCAGGCTTACCCATTAGCTAAACAACAACGTTGCTTAATTCATATTAGTCGAAATCTAGCTAGTAAAGTGAAACGAGCAGATAGAGCGGTTATTCTGGAGCAATTTAAAACGATTTATCGTGCTGAAAATTTAGAAATGGCAGTGCAAATTTTAGATAACTTTATCGCCGAATGGAAACCAAAGTATAGGAAAGTCATGGAAAGTCTGGAGAATACGGATAATCTTTTAACTTTTTATCAGTTTCCCTACCAGATTTGGCATAGCATTTATTCGACAAACCTCATTGAGTCTCTTAACAAAGAAATCAAACGTCAAACGAAAAAGAAGGTTCTTTTTCCTAACGAGGAGGCTCTGGAACGTTATTTAGTTACCCTGTTTGAAGATTATAATTTCAAGCAAAATCAACGCATCCATAAAGGGTTTGGCCAATGTGCTGACACACTTGAAAGCTTATTTGATTAACATTCTTCAACTCTACTTGAGTGTTTACACATAATTATTGACAGTATCTTAATTAATTATAATAAGGATAAAATTAATCCATTTATAATATTTGTAGATGAAGTTCATCGTTACACGAAAAATAATACTAATGATGGAATTTCCTTTTACACGGGGTTAAATAGTATCGCCAGAGAAGGGAGAAAAAAAGGAATATTTCTTTTTTTAACCACTCAGAATCCAAATGATGTTGATAAAGTTTTACTGGGACAAATAGGGGCACTATTGGTACACAGGTTAACAGCACCTAATGAATTAAAATCAATTCAAAATCATTTGTCAGAGAATCAAGTAAATCAACTTAGAAAACTTAATACTGGGGAAGCAGTTTTAACAAGTATCAATTTATTAAAAGACTTATATATTCAAGTTGAAAAATGTAATAGGTTGCATCATAATGAAACACCTAGTTTGTTACACACGTAGTTTTGATTGTTGATAAAACATAGCTACAGTAATAAAATTACTTTGATGCTGGTCTCGGTTTTGACACTTGGAGTGTCTAGAAGGAGGAAATGATAATGTCAACTATCAATTGGACAGATATTTTTCTAGCCCTCATTGGACTAGCATCAGATGTTGTTACTTCACATAAAGAAATATCTTTAGCAAAACTTGCAAGTGAAGAAATTTCTAAAAAGTAATGGCAAAGTTAAAGCATATAGGGGTGAACTCTATATGCTTTTTTAAGGAGTAAAGTATATGGCAATTACCCCCTTTGAAAACAGTGATTATGAGATACTGATTTCAGATTTAATTTTTGATATTTATTATTCAGAATTAAGTATTAGCAGTAGGCTTGTGTTATTGCGTAAAATGACTGAGTTGATTACACGAAGATTTTTAAATTTGGGAATGGGAGAAAAAATGGAATTGGGTGATATCACTTCACCTGAGAAAAATCCTAAATATAAAACGACTGAAAGACTTAATAATGTTGATAAATTATTGCGAAAAGACTTTGAGAGTACAGTAAATAAATTGAGAGAGATAGGTAATAAGTATTCTCACACCCAAAATCATAAAATTTCTAATCTAGAAGAGTGGATTGAGGCTGAAAATTTGATTTGGGATTTATTTTCTTACTTATTTGTACAATATTTTTTGAAGTATAATTTGAGTTTGAAATCTGATAAAAATGTATTATCAATGTTTTCTCAACTTCCTACAGATATAAGATTTAGAACTTTACAAAAATTGTTCGAGATAAAAGGATATGACAATATTCAACTAATAGACAAATATTTATTAGCGATGGTTAAAAGTAAAGGATGGGAAGAGGCTTACTTTTGGTTAATCAGTCACAGGAAAGAAATTCAATCAATGGGTTATCCTTCAGAAAACGAGATTATTGAATATACTGATGATTTTGATGAGGACGAGTTGTCATTACCTTTAAGAAAATTTCAAAATGTATTTGGATTGCTTAGTTCAGTATTACGAAATCCCAAGGTGAAATCTGTATCAGGAGGAATTTATGACACATTTGAAGAAGCAGTAAAGTATTTTTATGAAGAAAATCTCGAGACATATTTATCGGCTACTCGAGAGCAAATTGAATTTAGAGAATTGTTATATTTTTGTTTTATAGGAAGAACACAAACAAACTAATATAAGAAAGAAGCATTTATATTGTTTTTCCGAAACAGACGACTTTTTCGGAAATATAAAATGACAGCAGATTTTCTACTGTCATTTTTGCTTTCTGGAAACTAAAAAACTTCCCTTGGAAAAGACCAAGAGAAGCAGTAAGTTACTATACGATTCTAGAACCCTATAAATAAGACTTGTAAATTTTTTGGTAAGTTAGTTCGTTTCTTATTCAGAAAACACGTCAATTATTTCATCGTTGGGAACAACAAGACATCACGGATGGTTGTTGTATCAGTAAGAAGCATGCAGAGACGGTCGATACCGATTCCGAGTCCACCTGTTGGTGGCATACCGTATTCGAGAGCTTCGACGTAGTCGTAGTCGATACCTGTTGCTTCGTCATCACCAAGTTCTTTAGCAGCAGCTTGTGATTCGAAACGTGACAGTTGATCGATTGGGTCGTTCAATTCGGTGAAGGCGTTTCCGTACTCTTTTGTCATGATGAAGAGTTCGAAACGGTCAGTGAAACGTGGGTCTTCTGGGTTTTTCTTAGCTAATGGAGACACAGCAACTGGGTGACCGTAAACGAATGTTGGTTGAATCAATGTTTCTTCAACAAATTCTTCGAAGAAGGCATTGATGATGTGACCAACTTCAGTGTAGTGTTTTTCAACTGGAACATTCTTTTCAGCAGCGATAACTTTAGCTTCTTCCAAAGTCATATCTTGCCAGAAGTCAACACCAGTGATTTCCTTGATTGCATCAACCATGTGGATGCGTTTGAATGGTTCGTTGATCTTGATTTCAGTTCCTTGGTAGTTGATAGGTCCATCACCTTTAACCGCTTTAGCAGCGTGTTGGATGATACCTTCAGTCAAGTTCATGATATCGTGGAAGTCAGCGTAAGCTTGGTAAACTTCGATAGATGTGAACTCAGGGTTGTGAGTGGCATCCATGCCTTCGTTACGGAAGACACGTCCGATTTCGTAGACACGTTCCATACCACCAACGATGAGGCGTTTGAGGTGAAGCTCAGTTGCGATACGAAGTACCATATCAATATTCTGAGCGTTGTGGTGAGTGATGAAAGGTTTAGCAGCAGCACCACCAGCTTCGTTGTGAAGAACAGGAGTTTCTACTTCAAGGAAACCTTGAGCATCGAGATAGCGACGGATTTCAGAGATGATTTTTGAACGTGTGACAAAGCGGTCAAAGCTTTCACGATTAGAAATCAAATCAAGGTAACGTTTACGGTAGATTGTTTCAACGTCTGAAAGTCCGTGGAATTTCTCAGGCAATGGACGAAGGGCTTTAGACAAGTGCGTGATATGAGTAGCCTTGATAGAAAGTTCTCCCATATCTGTACGCATAACTTCACCTTCGACACCGAGGAAGTCACCAAGGTCAGCTTTCTTGAAGATTTCGTAGTTTTCTTCACCGACAGCATCTTTACGTACGTAGATTTGGATTTGACCATCGCGATCTTGGATGTGAGCAAAGCCAACTTTACCTTTACCACGCTTAGTCATCAAACGGCCTGCGATAGTAGCAGTTTCATTGATTTCGTGCAATTCTTCTTTTGTTTTATCAGCGTATTTTTCTTTTAATTGACCAGATGTAGCTGTGCGTTCGAATCGCTTACCAAAAGGATCGATTCCTTGTTCAGCCAAGGCCGCCATTTTTTCACGACGGACAATCTGTTGATCGTTTAATTCTTCCATGTGTTGATTTGGCATGTTAGTCCTCCATAAAATAGTCGTTAATATTGTATCATAATTCATCCTCTAAAGATAGGACAAATGACTAAATGTCAGATAAATAAAGGGGCTAGTTAAGATTAGTATGAAATTAAGGAGAATACACAATGAAAAAGAAAAATTATGTTGGTAAAGCCGAGATGCTTGGCGCTTTACTAGCGCCTATTGGGCTACCTACGATATCTGTGTTAGCAGATAGCTTTTATCAAAATCAAACAAGTGCTCACGCTACAGATATTACAAACTAGATTACCAGCACACCACAATAAATTACAAATAATTTGACAACTCAGAACATCAATCCACAACAGTTAGATGGTCAACAATATGTGATTCAATGGGGAGATACCTTGTGGGGAATCTCTTAAGCGACGGGAATCTCTATTGAAAAATTAGCCTACGATAACAATATTCAGAATATTGATCTTATCTTTGCTGATGATGTCCTTATTTTAAAACGTGATGGTGATGTACCAGCAGGTTATCATGTTACTGATAATGGTCACCGTTGTGTACATTCTAAGATTGTTATCAACAACTATTATGGCGATAATAACCGAGTGATTATCAATAATACTACTTTTGTATCTGATGACCACTCTAAGAATACAATGATTTACGGCTCCAGATAATTCTGATCACAGCATTTCATTCTCCAATAACAACAACAATAATAACGATAAGGATAAAGATTCTAAAGAAAGTAAGGAGTAATCTTCTTCATCATCAGAATCTAAAGACGCTTCATCAAGTTCAACAAGTTCTTCTTCATCTTCTGCATCAAGTTCAACAGCAAGCAGCAGTGAAAGTAAAGCAAGTACAGATACTTCTAAAGAAAATGAATTGACTGAGGATGCTTTCCAAGACAAGGTTCAGGAAGAAGTTTCAAATATTTATCAACAAAAACGCTCAGGTAGACCTGAATGGAAATTCTTCTCACATGTAGATGATAAGAATAGTCTGAATGCTGACGCTAAGAAGGACAATGAAAGAACAGCGCTTTACCGTCAAGGTGAAACTGCTAAATATGAAGATATTGCTAATGGTCCTAAAGATGGTGCCAGAACTGAAGCCAATGCCAAAGCACTCGCTAAAAAGATTTACGACACCCTTAACAATGGGGGTAAAATGTCAGAGCTTGTCAAGGCAAAATATGCCCAAATTAAGGTAACTTACAAGGGTGATAAGTGGGCCTTCAACGTTGATGTCTATAAAGAAAAAGAAAGTTCATCATCAAGCACTAAAACATCATCTGAATCAAAAGCTTCATCAAGTGATGATTCTCAAACAGAAACACGCATGAGTTCAAGTTCATCATCAAGTTCTTCAAGTCATACTGAAACAGACTCAGAGGCAAATTCCTCTGACCTAACTGGTGACGAATAGAGAGAGGCCAATCATGTCAAAGAGAAATATCATTATTAGTGTTGTACTTGCTTGCCTCTTGGTTACGGGAGCTGGTCTCAGTGTCTTCTATTAATGGGGGTCACACCATTTGGATAGTGTTGTACCTGGTAAGGTTTACCAATATTCAAGTTTTTTAAATGGTGAGGTCAACAATCGTGTCATGTATGTAGCCTTCCAAGAGGGTGGTAACAAGGAACTAGTGAGTCAGGACCGTACGACAGTGGTTAATGCCGCTAAGAGCCAGACTGATTTTGACAAAGCTTATAGTGACCAAACAGCTAAATGGGAATATAATGTGACAAAAACAACTTTGACTCTCGGTAAAAAAGAGGATGATCAATTGTCACAATGGCAGTACAATAAGGTCTTTGCTTATGGCGACCATTTCACATCAAAAGATTTCTATTACCAGATTGCCAAAGGTGGTCAGGGTGAAGTGAAACAGAAAATGACTTTTAAAGAAATTAAATAATCATCTGATGATAAAAAGATCCCTAAGGTTTGGAATGTCATGTTTCAAACCTTTTTTCTATCTGAAATACTGGAAGTCACGAATAATATTTTCCCAATTTTGGTCAAAAATTGAAATAAGAGGGCAAAAACGGTATAATAAAAATGTTTGGGCAATTTCATGCTGATCAAAAAACAGATATGCATGACTGCTTATAGACAGTTGACTTAAAGCAACTTTTGCAAGACTTAGGCTTAGGGGCTGACTGCTTCATCAGTTTAGTTATCGGACATTCTAGTTTGCTAAGTCTATGGCAAGAGAACGACATAAGAGAGAACGGACAAATGATTACTTCTATTGTTTTTGACGTTGACGATACTATTTACGACCAACAGGCACCTTATCGTATTGCCATGGAAAAATGTTTCCCTGACTTTGATATGACCCGTATGAATCAGGCTTATATTCGTTTCCGCCACTATTCTGACATCGGTTTTCCACGTGTAATGACCGGTGAGTGGACAACCGAATATTTCCGTTTTTGGCGCTGTAAAGAGACACTTTTGGAGTTTGGTTACCATGAAATCGATGAAGAAATGGGGAACCATTTCCAAGAGGTTTATGAGCATGAGTTGGAAAACATTACTATGCTTGATGAAATGCGCATGACCCTTGATTTCCTCAAAGAAAAAAATGTTCGTATGGGAATTATTACTAATGGACCAACAGAGCATCAGCTTAAGAAAGTCAAGAAGTTAGGATTATACGATTACGTGGATCCCAAACGTGTCATCGTCAGTCAGGCGACAGGATTACAAAAGCCTGAAAAGGAAATCTTCAATCTTGCTGCTGAACAATTTGATATGAATCCATCGACGACTCTCTACGTCGGAGATTCATACGACAATGACGTTATGGGTGCCTTTAACAGTGGCTGGCATTCTATGTGGTTTAACCACCGTGGACGTAGCCTTAAACCAGGTACGAAACCAGTCTTTGACTTGGAAATCGATAGTTTCGAGCAACTCTTTGGAGCTGTGAAAGCCTTTTTCGACCTTCCAAATAACAAATTTATCTTTGATATTAACGATAAAGAAAATCCAGTTCTTCAACTGGGTATTAACAATGGTCTTATGATGGCAGCTGAACGTCTTCTTGAGAGCAATATGAGTATTGATAAGGTGGTTATTCTCCTTCGTTTGGATGCTAACCAGGAAAAAATTCTTCGTATGAAGTATGGAAAATAAAAAAAACGGCCTAACGAGGCCGTTTTATTGTCTAGAATGTGATAAAGGGGGAAGTGAAATGGTGGGAACAGATAACTTAAAATATGATATTGAAGCACTAAGTACTGAGCGTGATGCTTTTAGAAAATAGGTAGAAGAGCTCAACGATAAATGTGGTGATCTCTTTGTGGGTGTTAAAGATGCGGAGCAGATGAAGTGTGTTGCCTGAGATTCCTATTAAGCCTTGGCGGACCATCTTAATGCTGAAGAAAAGCAAAGAGGGTTTTCTGATAACTATTGGGAACATGTTCATAGAATTGTCAAAGATGAACCGAGTCGGAAACAATTACCAAGTAGCCCTAAAAAGTAATAGTTTTATGGTTTTTTTCATGCAAAAAAAGCGATCCTGTTAAGGACCGCTTATTTCACGATATAAGATGATGACTTAGCTAATTTTGTTGACTTGAGTCCTATAGGATGTGTCATTCCAAGATTTGAGAGTGAAGTGCTCACAATCATCTGTCTCGAGAATTGTGACAGATGCATTGTCAAGACCACCGGCTTTACGAAGAAGACCAGGTTCAAAGCCAAGTAGACTACGAATAGAAGCTGTTAGATTAGCTCCATGTCCGACGAGGAGGACGTTCTTCATACTACTATCTTTCAGTGTTCGGACTAAGTCAGCTACACGTTTGATTGTGTGATAGACGGACTCCGCTTGAAAGTTGTTGGAACGGAAGTTGGCCAGGTTATGACGAAAGGCATCCATTTCTTTGGGATAAATCGCTTGAATGATAGAAAATTTTTGTCCCTCTAGTTTCCCCAATTGCCACTCACGCAGATCCTTGGTATAGGTAATTTTAGCTTTAGTTTTTTGAGACTCCATGATGAGTTCAGTTGTTTTTTTAGCGCGTGGTAAGTCACTTGATAAGACCAAGTCGAAATGAGTATCACTGAGGTAATGGCCAAGCTCACTGACTTGCTCAATAGATTCTTTAAGAAGGGGGGAGTCTCCCTTGGAACCTTGGAGGCGTCCTTCCAAATTCCATTGAGTTTTACCGTGGCGTACAAAATATAGTCTCATGATTACTCCTTAATATCAGCAAACTCTGCATTAACGAAATCAGCAAGTTCTTGACTGTTGATGCGGATAGAACGCCCAATCTCTCCAGCTGAGACAATAAGAAAACCTGCTTCTTGGGCAGACTGATCGATATAAATGGGAAAATTGTGTTTTTGACGAATTCCCACAGGATTGTTAGCCCCGTGTACATAGCCAGTTGTTTTTTGGAGATCCTTTTGTGGAATCATTTGAACTTTCTTGTTGCCTGAAATTTTAGCTAATTTCTTTTCGGATAGATGCTCAGTGATAGGGATAATACCAATGACTGGTCCTGTCTTATCCCCTTTAAGGGCCAGGGTTTTATAGATGCTCTCACGCGCCACATCCTCTGGAAGCTCTCCTTCTAAACCGTTGAAGGATAAGCTATCATGGTCTATTTTAGCCTTATCAAGAATTTGGTCGACCAAAGTTTTCTTGACTTTGCTTTTTTTAGCCATTACGTTATCTCCTTTTCAAAGTTGTACATTTCTACTTTCCATTATAACACATTTGTCCAAACACGCCTAAGTCAATTTGGGCAAGAAGAAAACCAGTGTCTGAAACACTGGTTTTTACTCACTAGTAGACGACTTTGAGGAACGAGATGAGCTGGTTACAGTTGCTGAGCTAGTTGAACTGGTCGAAGTAGTTTTCTTATTTTTAGTTGATTTCTTCTTAATCTTTCCAAAGAGTTTTTCAAAGGTTTTACGCTTGTTTTTCTCAGGGTTGATTTGATTAAGATCTAGGGTATTGTCGAAACCAGGAAGGCTTCCTTGTGACGTATACTGGTGAAGGTCATAGCCGATTTCAGTATTTGGCAAAGCCTCATAGTAGCCCGAGTCGGTACCATAGGCTGGAATCCAAACGGCATCGAAGTTTTTGGTTGAAACTTCTTGCTCAAGCATGAAATAGGCACCAATATAGAGGCCAATCTTCTCAGCTCCTAGACGTTTGAGTTCAGCACGAAAGGCTTGGACACCTTCCTCCATGTTAGACATGGTTTCCTCTTCAACGTCAATCCAGTAATAGGTAGGTTTGTATGGAGAAGCATTATTGTAGAAAATACGAGCTTCTTCCTTCATCTCTTTGACAGAAGTACCTTGGGCGTAGGAATAGACGGCAACTGGAACGTCACGTTTTTTGAATTCTTTGATATGTGTTTTAAAAGATTTGTCAACTCCATTTGAGCTGGCGGCATTACTATCCTTACTAATCTGTGAACCACCGAAGACGCGGATGATAGCACCAGAAATATAATTTGACAAGACATCGTAGTCGATATCCTGAGGAAGTTGCCAACCCGAAAGGTCGATAATGGGATTGAGTATCAGCTCCTCATCGGAACTGTCAGATGTACTACTGGTTGTTGTTTTTGGTGTAGTAGCAGAAGGAATAGCTGATTTCACTTTCTCGAGATGCGCCTGCTGTTTAGACGTATTGTGAATGTTTGCAATAACTAATGCTAATCCTAAAAGAGCTAGAACCACGTAAACAACGATCGGTTTAATTCTTCTTCTCATCCCTTCCCATTCTACATTAAATAGCGTAAAAATGCAAAACACTCGGCATATAAATTATGTGAGATATATTACAGTGACTTATTTTTTTAAAGTTTAGTGATACTAGCTCAAACTGATTTAATGAGGGTATTATTAGGGGATTAGTTGTGAATTAAGTGAATATTTCATTTATTTAAGAAAGATTTTTAGCCTTATTTATCAGATTTTTCCTTAAAACTAGCACCACTAGTGGCATCAGACCAAGCTACTAGTGCTTGAGCAGAACTATCCAGATAGGTCTTGAGAGGTTGTTTTAAATCATAAATGGTTTCCCAAAATCCAAGGATATTTCCTTCTTTATCAAGAGCAGCCTGATAGGTCTGGATTAGGATTTGATCAAAACTGTCTGTGGGAATTTGATAACTCATTTCTTTGTTAGGAGAAGCCAAAATCTCAGATAGAATCCAATCGGGCAAATTTTCAGACTCACGGGGAAAGAAGCTACCGTCAGCCCCACCATTGTCATAGAGAAGGGTTCCTGTAGCATCATAGGCTGCTAGTTTATAGGGCAAATGGTTCAGTAATGTTTTTAAATCGTTCATATTTTCATGATAACTTCTTTCATGCGAAATAGCAATACATTGGATTGAAAAGAATACAATCGTAGGATAGTATCAGTTTGTCTAAGGATAATAGTAGCCCTGAAATCAATATAAGGCTATAATAAGGACAAAATATTTGAGGTAATATCATGTCAAAACTTATTTTTTTGATGTTGATGGCCTCTATAAGGCTTTTGATAGATTAGGATTATTGAAATAGAAAAACTGAGTTCCTTTTGGAGCTCAGTTTGTATTTTATGCCGGTTTACGACCGATAAATTTTTTCAAGAGGAATAAGAGATAGCCAACAGCAATGTAGCCAGCACTGATGACCAGGACGTTTATCATGACCTTATTCCAACCAAATTTATTGACATTCATAAAGAAGTAGGCGAAAGGACTATCTTTGGCACCTGGAATTGACAGTTTTAGAACCAGTCCGTTTAGAAGGGCAAAGGCGAAGTAAGACAGTGGGAATAGGGACCAGTAAAGTGGTTCGCGCAGACGAAAGGCTTTCTTAGCATCGAAAATGAGGGTATCAAGCACCAATCCCCAAGGGACAATATAGTGAACTAAGAAATTGCGGAGGGTCCAGAATTTCTCAGGTTCTGTAATAGGAGCCAAGAGGATGTGATAGATGACTCCAGTGATGAGGATGGCCATGGTTACGCCACCCTTGTAACGCAAGAGTTTTGTGTTAGTCGTCGCATCCCCTTTTTTGAAGTCATAGATGATAAAGAAAATCAAACTAGAAAAGACGAGGATATTGGACAAAACGGTGTAGTAGAGCAACATGCCCCAACCATCATCATGGATTTGAATAGAGACTCCTACCAGTCCACAAAGAGCTAGTAAGATACGGTAAAATCGTGAAATAGTCATAAGCTTCCTTTTCCTAATAAATAATCTCTCTTATCATATCACATTTTTCACTAACAATTTATTGAAAATTCTAGTAAAATCAAAGTAAGAAAGACTTTCAAGGAGTTTACATGCCCAATTTAATCGATTATCTTGAACAGGTGAAGGAGCTTACCTTTGATCAAGAACCTCTCAATATCTTGGATAAGGTTTGCATTAATGAAATTGGCTAACTGACTTATGAAAAATGGCTCTTAGCAAGTGATTTGAAGGAAACCATAAATCTACATGACTATGCTAAAGGGAAGGACTTAAATCCAGACTACAGCTTCATGGTAACTAAGAAACAGGTGGATTTGGCTGAAGCCATGGTGAGGTCGAGACGTTTCGCTGGACTTAATCTAAGTGACTACTGTAGTGTCTTGGACAAGGAAGTGGAAAAGCAGTTTGCAGCTATGATTTTTAGTCTGCCTGAATTAGACTACCATCAGCTTGTCTTTCATGGGACAGACATAGTGTCATTGGATGGAAGGAGGATTTTCAGCTGACCTATAGTCAAGAAATTCCAGCTCATCGCTCAGCTATTGCCTTTCGGTCTGATCACTTGCCTAATCTCAGTGGCTATATCACTTGTTTCTGGCCATTCAAAGGGTGGTAATCTTGCCCTCTATTTGGCTATTCAAAGCTCGACTTGTTCTACGTGAGCAAATAGCAGAGCTTTTGCTCCTAGATTCTCCAAGGTTGATGAAACCACTCTTAGAAAATCCTGCTTACCAAGAGTTGAAAGTCAAGATGACAGTTATCAGACCTCGAGATTCTGTTGTAGAGTCATGCTCTACTGGGAACAGGCTGCTCAGCTAGTAGCAGAGGAAGGTATAGGGATCTCTCAACATAATGCCTTACTTTGGCAGGTTGACTTGGAAATAAATGACTTTGTTTATGGGGACCAGCCAACAGAGTTGAGTCAACGTTTGGAAGAAACCTTCCAATAGTGGATTGAGACCTTGTCCAATCAAGAACTCAAGCAAGTCTGAGATTTATTCTTTGATACCATCCTTGATTCTGGAATTGAAAGTATAGACGACATTAGTGTCAAAACTCTCCCTAAGCTAGGTCAGTTGTTGCAAGAATTTGGCAACCTTACTGACCAACAAAAAAAGGTTCTTCAAGATGGTTTCAACCAATTACTCTCGATATTTTGGAAGTCAGGAAACAAGAAATATAGTCACCCCAAGCTAGAACTTCCTGATTTTATCAAGAAGTTGAGTGAATTGACCAACAACGATTAGGGCAGCGGAATCATTGAAATGGAGGATATCATGCCAAAAAACGTACTTATTATAGGAGCAACCTCAGGCATTGGCGAAGCTACGGCGCGTGCCTTTGCCAGAGAGGGGGCTAACCTCATCTTGACAGGGCGCCGTGTAGAGCGCTTAGAAGCTCTAAAAGCAGAATTTGAAGCGACCTATCCCAATCAAAAAGTTTGGACCTTTGCACTGGATGTTACCGATATGGAGATGGTCAAGGACGTTTGCCAAGCCATTCTCAAAAGTGTGGGGCAAGTCCATGTCTTAGTCAATAATGCAGGCCTGGCACTAGGCCTAACAGCTTACCAAGACTACGAAGAGTGGGACCTGCTGACCATGCTCGACACCAATGTCAAGGGCTTGATGATGGTGACACGTCAGATTTTGCCGAGTATGGTAGCTGCCAATGAGGGCCATATCATCAATATGGGTTCTACAGCAGGCATCTATGCTTATGCAGGCGCCGCTGTTTATTCAGCAACCAAAGCTGCAGTGAAAACTTTTAGTGACGGCTTGCGTATTGATACCATTGCCACAGATATCAAGGTGACAACCATTCAGCCCGGTATCGTTGAGACGGACTTTTCTCAAGTTCGCTTTCACGGTGACAAGGACAAGGCAGCCAAGGTCTATCAAGGTTTGGAAGCCCTCCAAGCCCAAGATATTGCGGAGGCAGTCCTCTATGTTACCAAGCAACCACGACGCGTTCAGATTTCAGACATGACCATCATGGCTAACCAACAAGCCACAGGGTTTACCATTCATAGGGGAGAGTAAAAAGAGAAACTTATGAAGAATCAAACTAATCCAGCCATCGGCAGTAGCTGGGAAGACTTACAATCAAAACTCTTTAGCAAGGAAGAAATTGAAGCCAGTTACCAAAGAGTGGAAAAACTCATTCAGAAAAAAAGAGTAAATAGAAGATAAAAACATGGAACCAAGCTGTGTTTTTTGTTTGAATTTTCCCAAAACTATGAAAGAAACCGTGAAAATGCTATAATGTAAGGGATTACGACAGGACGGAGAGGTGAAACAATGGTTTCTAGAAGAGAGTTTTCAGAATTAACTAGGGTTCAGATTCCAGCAGCCTTACACTTAATGCGTTTGGGGTATACATATCTTCCTCATAATGGTAAGGAGATTATGGGGAGAGACCCCGAGACAAATATTTTAATTTCAATCTTTAGAGAGCAATTTTTAAAGTTCAATAATTATGCAACTGATTTGGATGTTGAAAGAGAACTTAATAATATCAAGATTGAATTAGATCAAAATGATTTAGGACGTGCCTTTTATAATCGTATAGTAAGTGATAGTGGTCCAACTTATGTTGACTGGGAAAACCCTGAAAATAATACATTTCACCTTGCTTTAGAGGTAACCTGTCAAAATGGAGGAGACGAGTTTAGACCTGATATCGTCATTTTTATAAATGGCTTACCACTTTCATATATTGAAGTGAAACAACCTAATGCCATTCGTGATGGTAAGACTGCTATTCAATCTGAGCAATCACGAACAGCCGTTAGATTTGAGAATAGGAGATTCCGTCGTTTCAATAATATTACACAATTAATTTCGTTCTCAGATAATTTACCTTATATCAGTGGTCAAGGTCAACAAAAGCAAGGATCCTTTTACTGTTCCAATGCATTTTCAAAAACTAAATTCAATGCATTTAAGGAAGAAAGAGAAGAGGAACTAATTTATTCTATACGTTCATTAGGTGAAGAGGAGATTGACGCAGTATTAAAAGATGTTAATCGATTTGCCTTGAAATCTCAGCCAGAATTTAAGACAAATCAAGATCCAAGTACACCTTGTAATACATTTATCTCATCACTCTATCAAAAGGAAAGACTATTGTTTTTGCTTCGATATGGATTAGCTTATGTAGAAGAACACTCGAAAGATGGCACTATTCAACTGCAAAAACATGTGATGCGTTATCCACAGTTTTTTGCAACAAAAGCAATTGAGGATGCAATTGGAAAAGGAGTGAAGAAAGGTGTCATCTGGCATACACAAGGATCTGGAAAAACTGCCTTGTCTTATTTTAATATCAGGTACCTTACAAATTATTTCTCAAAACAAGGAATCGTTCCTCAGTTTTATTTTGTAGTTGATCGCTTGGATCTTGCAGATCAAGCTACGCGAGAGTTTACGAAACGTGGCTTGAAAGTAAAAAGGATTAACCGTCCACAAGAATTGAATGAAAAACATGATGATTATCAAGTTGCTGTCGTTAATATTCAAAAATTTAAGGATAATTCAGATTTAACAGATCATTCAGGCTATGATTTAAATCGTCAAAATATCTATTTTATTGATGAAGCTCACCGTTCATATAATGAGAAAGGCTCCTATCTCCCAAATCTATACAATGCAGATAAAAATGCTATTAAGATTGCATTGACTGGAACGCCCCTAATAACATATAAAAAAGATGGTAAAACCAAGGAAAGTCATGCAACGACTCGTGATATTTTTGGTGATTATATCCATAAATACTACTACAATCAATCGATTGATGATGGTTTTACACTTCGTCTGATGCGTGAAGATATTGAAACCTCTTATAAAGAGACTCTTCAAACCATCAATGAAGAAATCTTGCGTGGAGATCTTTCAAAAGATGATATTTTTGCTCATCCACGTTATGTCTCACCAATGTTGGATTTCATTCTGGAAGATTTCAATAGAGCACGTGATGTTGTCTTCGATGATGATTCCATCGGTGGAATGATCGTTTGTGATTCATCTAAGCAAGCTCGTGAGATTGAAAAGCAATTAGAAGAACGCAGAAGTCGTGGGGAGACAAATATCACATCAGCTTTAATCCTTCATGATGAAGGTGACAAAGAATACAAGAAAGATCGTGTAGAGAGCTATAAAGAAGGTAAAATTGATCTTGTTATTGTATATTCGATGTTACTAACAGGATTTGATGCACCCAGGTTGAAAAGATTGTACTTAGGTCGCAAAATCAAGGCTCATAACTTACTTCAAACATTGACACGTGTTAATCGTCCATATAAGGATTATCAATTTGGATATGTGATTGACTTTGCAGATATTTCGAAAGAATTTGATAAAACCAATCGTGCGTATTTGGAGGAGCTTAATCAGGAGTATGATCTAAAAAACACAGGAGAAGATGTTGAAAATGTTTTTGGTTCCCTCTTTGTTTCAGCTGACGAAATTAGTAAACAACTTGAGAAATCAGAGACAATTTTGATGAATTATCCAACTGAGAATCTAGAGTTCTTCTCTAAAGCCATCGACGAAGTGAGGGATAGACATCAACTTATCGAGTTACGAAAAGCGCTAGAAGCGATGAAGCAATTTTATAATGTTGCTCGACTTTTAGGACATCGTGAACTTCTAAGTAAAATTGACATTAACCAGGTTTCGACTTTGTTGAACGTGATTTCAAGACGTTTACTTAACCTCTCACTTATGGAAAAACCTGATGAATTTTCAAGTCGAACCTTGCTTAATCTAGCAATGTCTGATACGACATTTAGTTTCGTTAAAATCGCAGAAGAGGAGTTACGACTAGCAGCGAATGATCTCTACGAGCTTCGCAAACGAGTTGCAGGTGGGATTAATGGTCGTCCAGATGAAAAAGACCCTGAATGGGTAAATCTCTATGAGGAATTCCGTAGAATCCTGAAGAAACATATGATTTATGAGCAGGAAGGCCTCACAATGGAGAATATCAAAGAAACTCAGACTGAGTATCAAAATCTGTTTGACGCATTTGAAGATTATAAGAGCCGAATGCGACGACTAGCTATGAATTTCAATGGCGATGAAATGGCAGCTCGATCTTTTAAGCATGTTACCAACTCAACCGTAGTAAGTGAATTTCCAGTTATCTTTCATGTGATTAAAGGCTCAAAAGCCAATTTAGATTATCAAATTGGTTTAAATCAAGGTGTCCTTGATAACAATGAATTTTTTAAACGAATGATTCGTGAACAGGCACGCAAAGAAATGAAAAATACAGAGTCAGCAGGAAATGAAAGGTTGACAAAACAAGACTTCAACAATCTTGTTGAATCTTTATTTGAAGAATACGAACAGGAATATCAAAACTAATGAATGAACAATATAAGGTCCAAGTCCAAAACTTGGTAGATGATTTGAAAGCAGTCTTTACCCATGCTGGTCTAGGGGGTGAAGCAGGAGAATACAAACTCCTTACCCAATCTTTCTTGTACAAATTCTTGAATGACAAGTTTCTCTATGAAGCACAAGACGTTGATTCGGAAAACACCTATGACCGTCTAGTATCTATGAGTGAAGAGGATTATGATTGGCTCCTAGAGGATATCGGAACTTCAACAGCCTGGATGAAGCCAAATCAATTCATCGAAACGCTCCATCGCAAGCAAAATGAATCCGATTTTTATGAGACGTTTGAAAACACTCTCAATCAAATCGCCATTGACAATAACGATATCTTCTCTGTACATACGGACGGAGATACGGCTATTCGTCTCTTTGATGAGCGTCTGATTACGGATACTATCTCAGATAGCAGTAAACGCAACGAAGTGGCAAAAGCTATCATCAATCTCCTTGCACGCGTCAAGTTTGATGAGACCATTTTTTCACAAGGTTTCGACTTTTTCTCAACTCTCTTTGAGTACATGATCAAGGACTACAACAAAGACGGTGGTGGCAAGTATGCCGAGTACTACACACCACACTCTGTTGCTAAGATTATCGCAGATATCTTGGTGGGAAATGACCAGCCGTCAAACGTGAGGATCTATGACCCGTCTGCTGGTTCGGGTACCTTGCTTATGAACCTGGCTAGTCGTATCGGTGTGGATAAGACTACTGTTTACAGTCAGGATATATCGCAAAAGTCATCTAATCTTCTCCGACTCAACCTGATCTTGAATGGACTACAACATTCGATTCACAATATCGTACAGGGAAATACTATCATCGCTAATCGCCATCCTGAAAAGATGGACTATATCGTGTCTAACCCTCCTTTCAAGCTGGACTTTTCAGAGTGGCGTGACCAAGTGGAGACCTTGCCAGAAGCTAGCGAGCGATTCTTTGCAGGAGTTCCAAAGGTTCCGGCCAAGTCTAAGGATAAGATGGCGATTTATGAACTATTTGTTCAGCATATCATCTATTCTTTAAAACCAGAAGGTCAAGCAGCAGTTGTTCTGCCTACAGGTTTTATTACTGCTCAATCGGGAATTGATAAGAAAATCCGCCAACACTTAGTGGACAATCAAATGCTGGCAGGTGTCGTTTCTATGCCGTCTAATATCTTTGCGACGACAGGTACCAACGTCTCCATTCTCTTTATCGATAAAAAAAACAAGGGTGATGTCGTCCTCATCGATGCCTCAAATCTAGGAACCAAGGTCAAGGAAGGCAAGAACCAAAAAACTGTGCTGTCTCCTAAGGAAGAGCAGAAGATCGTCGAGACCTTTATCAAGAAAGAAGCCGTCGAGGACTTTTCTGTCACAGTCTCTTATGAGGATATCAAGGAGAAAAACTACTCTCTCAGCGCAGGTCAGTACTTTGACATCAAGATTGACTATGTAGATATCACAGCAGAAGAGTTTGAAGCTAAGATGACCGCCTTTCAATGTAAACTCTCAGACCTCTTCCAGCAATCGCATGCCTTAGAGCGGGAGATTGAAGAGCAAATGAAGGGATTGAAGTATGAGTGAGTGTGGTGTAAAAGAATTCAAATTACGTGAGTTGCTTAAAATTTACAACGGAACAAAATATGATCATTTAAATAAAGGCGATATTCCCTTATATGGGAGTGGAGGGTTAATGTCTCATGTAAATGAAGCATTATACTCTGGAGAAGCGATACTACTACCACGTAAAGGAACTTTAAGCAATATTATGTATGTAAATGAGAGTTTCTGGACAGTGGATACTATGTATTATGCTGTTGTAAATGACAAATTAGCAGATGCATTTTATTTGTATTCTTATCTATCTCAACTTGATTTGAGTAATTTAGATTCAGGTTCAACTTTACCTAGTATGACCAAATCTGCGTATGAAAGTATAGTAGTCAAACTACCAGATTTAAAAATTCAAAAAGCAGTTGCAACTATTTTATTTAATATACGAAAAAAGTTGGAAATCAACAACCAAATCAACCAAGAGTTGGAAGCCATGGCTAAGACCCTCTATGACTACTGGTTTGTACAGTTTGATTTCCCAGACCAGAATGGCAACCCCTACAAATCATCAGGCGGAAAGATGGTCTATCACCCAGAACTCAAACGCGAAATCCCAGAAGGGTGGGGAGTGGCAAAAGTAGAAGATATAGCTCAAACTGGTTCTGGTGGGACCCCAAAATCTACAAATGTTTCATACTATTCAAATGGTGAAATACCATGGATAAATAGTGGAGAGTTAGAGCAAACTGTTATTACAAGTACTTCTAATTTTATTACAGAAGAAGGGTTAAATAATTCTAGTGCGAAGTTATTCCCTAGTGGGACAATTCTAGTTGCTATGTATGGAGCAACGGCAGGAAAAGTTAGCTTCTTAACTTTTGAAGCATCAACAAACCAGGCAATATGTGCGATTATGTTAAATGATATTAGGATGCGTTATTATCTCAAAAATGTAATTGAGGACTTATATCAGTATCTTGTTAAGTTGAGTACAGGTTCTGCAAGAGATAATCTCTCACAGGATATGATTAAAAATATAAAAGTAGTTATCCCTTCAAATGATATTTTAGATAGATATTATGATTTTTCTAATAATATCATTAAAGAAATAACTAAAAAACAACAAGAAAATGAACAACTCACCCAACTTCGCGATTGGCTCTTACCAATGCTGATGAATGGACAGGTGAAGGTATAAAATTGGATATGAAATATTATTGGATAGGATAACTAATGAAATTAAAAACATTATCAATAAAAAATTTTAGAAATTTCGAAGATATTTCTATTACTCTCTCAAATAAAAATGTTGTGTTTGGAATGAATGATGTTGGAAAGACTAATTTCTTATATGCTTTACGATTTTTATTCGAACGTAAAATCAGAAACAAAGGTTTTCTAGAAAGTGATTTTTTTCAAAAAGATACAACTCGGGTTATTGAAATTTGTTTAGAGATTGATATTAGTGATCACGAGACTGATTTTGACTCACAAAATATTATTTCAAAAATTGGTAAAGAGAGGGATAGTGGGAACTTAAATTCTGTTTTTATAAAAGTAATCGCTAATTTTGATGAAAATGAATTTTTTGGAATTCCCAAATTATTTTGGGGAAATCAAGAAGAAGAATTACAAAAGATTCCAGGTGAGGGGACTTTCTGTGATCTTGATAGATTATTTCATGTAGTATATGTTGATCCTTTGATTGATTTAGATAAAATATTTTCTTTAAATAAGAGAAAGATCTTTAGTAAACAAAAAACTCAATCGGATGGAGAATTATTGGAAGATATAAATGTATTAGCTGAACAAATTAATTCTAAGATTTCAACAATGGAGAGCGTTACGAAATTTCAAGAAATATTGACAAATGAATATCATAACTTAAAAAATGAGGATATTTCTGTAGTATTACGTTCAGAAATGGTAATAAATGGAGTATTTAATGATTTACATCCATACATCACTAAAAATACGGATGTAACAAAAAAGTTATATCCAACATCCGGTGATGGACGTAAGAAAATATTAGCGTATTCACTACTAAACCATATAACTGAGGAGTTTAACACTAACAGAACTATTCCAATATTTTTAATCGAGGAGCCAGAAAACAGTCTGCACCGATCAATGCAAATTGCTCTATCGAAACAATTGTTTAATCAGGAAATTTATAGATATTTTGTAATGTCTACTCATTCTTCAGAAATGTTATATGAAATGGATAAAGCAACATTAATCCGATTATGTAATGAGGATAGAACAATTGCTAAGTCATTTTTATATAAAGTTAGTGAGGAATTTTCAAAAATAAAACGTGAACTAAATGAGTCATTGACTACTGCTTTATTTGCTGATAGGGTTTTATTAATTGAAGGTCCATCTGAAAAGGTATTATTTGAAAAAATTCTTCAAGAAATTCAACCGAATTATGAATTAGAAGGTGGATATATTTTACAGGTTGATGGAATAAAATTTAAACCATACTATAAAACCTTGATTAATCTGGGTATTATTTGTATTATTAAAACTGATAATGATTTGAAAGAAACGACGAAGAATAGTAGTAAGCAATTTGAATACATTGGTTATAATAGATGTGTAGGCTTGCTTGATGGGAATGAATGGAAAAAATGGGAATATGAAAACGGTTATATAGCGATTGATTACAGTTCTAGTGACAGAGAGGATAAAATTAAAGAGTGGAAGAAAAGTAATTTTACTCAAATTCAAAAAATTCAACAACTTAGAAATAAAAATATTTATTTATCAAAAGTTGATTTAGAGAATGATTTAAATGAGGCCATTCCAGAAACTTTGGAGTTATGGCGCAACCTTAATCATGATGCTGTACCTTATCTCCAAAAGCAAAAATTAATTCGAATGATTAAACTTTGTGATTTTTTAAAAGAAGAAGATTGTCAGAAAATATATAATCATAGTCTTTTTGAGTGTTTGAAGAAACTAACAGGAGATTTCTAATGGAGATTAGTGATCAGAAAATTAGGAATGATATTCTAAATTACAATGGTAGCCTTGTTGTTAGAGCTAGCGCTGGTTCTGGAAAAACTACTATTATGGTAGAAAAAATTAAAAAAGTATTAGATGAAATTAAGGATCATAAGACGGTAGCGGCAACGACTTTCACTAGAAAAGCTACTCAGGAAATTCGAAAGAAATGTAGAGAACTAGGAGGAGAAAAAACATTTTTAGTAACAACAAACGATAGTTTTGTTGAGCAAGAAATTATTAGGCCTTTTATTAATGATGCACATAGAACACAAGAAGTTAAATGGGATGAAGTAGATCTGAGCGGATTGAACATATCTAATTATAATTTTAACTCATTAGATTTATCGGATTTTAGTAATTCATATGATAGAAAAGATTCAAAGGCAACATATGGTTTACTCCTAAAAGAACTAATAGATAATCACATATTAGCAAAATATTTTGATAATAAAAATAATTTCAAGTTTGAATTAGCATTATTTATTCTAAAAAATAGTAAGGCGTGTAAAGAATATTTAAAGTATAAGTATAAAATGATCTTTATTGATGAGTATCAGGATTCAGATGGGACGATGCATGAACTATTTATGTATTTAAACAGTGAATTAGGAATTGATATTTTTATTGTAGGAGATGTAAAACAGGCTATATATTTATGGCGAGGTGCAAAAGAGGATATTTTTGAAAAAATACCGACGAATATTGAGCAAAAAGAATTGTGGCATAATTTTAGATCTCACTTTGAAATTGTTAATTATGCTGCTGTGATACATGAACCTAAAGCAATATACTCTATATCAGGGCAGACAAGCGGTCGAGTGAAGATTGTTGATTTAGAAATACACAGATTAGGAGAATTATTGAATTCGTCATTAGTAGACTTAAATAGGGAAATTACGATTATTATCAGAACAAATCAAGAAGCTCAAAAATTAAAAGATGAACTTCTAGATAATTATGATTTGAATTTTGAATTTATTCCAAGTACACCATTGGATCAGAATCAGAGTGAAAATACATTTATTTTGAGATTGATAGCTAAAAAATTTTATGATAGAAATTTTTCAATGTTTGATTTTGCTGAAGAATGTGGATTAGAAATAAGAAAAAACAAAATAGAGGAACTCAATAGGACATTTAATGAGCTAATAAATTTATTTAACCTTTCTATGAATGAAGAATTTAACTTAGATCTATTTAATAAAATTATTCAAGATGTAAGTATTCAAATAGAAATATCATTTTCTGAAAGTGAGCTTATGTGGTTAAAGGAAACACTATCAAATCACACTTTTCGTGATGCATTTGTGCCTTCGAAAAATAAACATAAGATTATGACAATTTTTTCTGCCAAAGGTTTAGAGTTTGAACAAGTTATCGGATTTGGGAAAGATTATAATTTAAAGGATACGAATCAAAGAAACAATCATTATGTTCTAGTGACAAGGGCAAAAGACAAGTTAATTTTAATTAATGAAATTAATGGAATTAATGGAATGAATTATTTAGAGCAAGTTGATGAAAAGATAAGTAAAAATAGTAAATCGACTTCAGATTTCTTTTATCAGCATAGTTATTTTTAATAATGCCTATACAACTAAGGTTCTGAATTATCAAGGAGGTTTAATAATTCTGAATTATAGAAATTTGTAATGTATCCTATTTTAAAAGCGGTTTCCGATGTCTTTGACGATTACTGGATTGAGAAGTTTAGGATATTATTTATAAAATACAAATCCCTATAACTAATGTATAGGTTTTCTCAATGCTGATGAATGGACAGGTGAAGGCGGAGTAGAAGAAACTATCAAGAGGAGGTTTTATGGAAGAGAAAGAGATTTTAAAACTTCTCAGAGTAAGAAAAAAACATTTAAATAAAAAAGTTTCTGAAGAGAAATTAAAAATTAGATACTGTAGAAACGTCTCTTCAACAAAAAATGAATTAAACTATTTTGTTGTAAATAATAATATCGCAGAGATTAGTTTTCCAAGAGAAAGGGAAGAAGATACAGGATATATTTTAGAACACTCAATAGATTATAAAAAAAGACCGGTTGGGGCAAGATATTTTATCAAACAAGGTGATGGAGATTATCAGAGAAGTGACAGTGTTACTCCTTCATATTGGAATAGATTAAAAAAAACTACTGATTATGATAAAATTTTTCGTAGGGGGCATCTTATAGCCTCAACATTTGGTGGAGATAAGAAAATGTCTAATACTAGTAATCGAGGGAAATTGTCTCAGTTTATTCAGACAAAGTGGAGTAATGAAAATGATAATGGGAGAAATCCATACTGTCAATGGCATTTTGAAGATATAATCAAAGAAACTGTAACGAAATGTTCAGTATGTATGGATTCTCGTCCCATTTATCGAAACAATGTTGATGTAATTCCGATTGGAGTTCACTTGCAAGCAGTGACGAAAGAAAAATCTTTATTCAACGTCTTCCTTCCGAATATCGATCCTAATATTGTAATTGATTATAAAAAATGTACTTTTAAACCGAAAAAGTAATTGTTTTAAGTAAAAGCCGGCCAAATCACCTTTTGGCTGGTTTTTATATCATGTAAAGGAATTTATGAAGCTTATCTATACAAATAAAACTGTTGAGAAACAGTGCACTGAGCTGAGACGAGCGAAAAAGGATTTTTCGGATAAGGTTGCATTAAAGTTGCACCAGTTGATTAACCTTTTGGAAGCATCGGATTCTTTGGCCAGTGTGACGGCTTTTCCTAAGTATCATTTTCACCAATTAAAGGGAAAGAGAAATGGACAGTTTGCTTTAGATATAGATGGTCGAAGGAGTTCCTAATGAGTAAAAAAGTGGTTGAGTATAAAGACCTGATTGCTTTTCATCCAGGTCAGTATGTTGAAGACTTAATTGAGGACTATAACGTAACTCAGAAAGAATTTGCGGAGCGTTTGGGAGTCTCTGCCAAGACTGTCAGCAAGCTAGTTAATGCTGAGGAGTCTATTAGTAAGGAGACAGCTCATAAGTTAGCCAATCTGAGTGGTGTTTCTATGCAGACTTGGCTCAACCTTCAAAATATTTATGATGTGAAAGTGGCTGAAATTATAGAACAAAGAGAGTTTGATCAAGGTCGCGAGAAGGAAATATGCGAGATGATTGACTTCAAGTATTTTAAGCAAAAAGGCTATGTTCCAGAGAAGCGCTATGGTATTGGTGAAAAGATTACAGAGCTTCGGAAGATTCTGGAAGTATCGAGTTTAGAATATCTCGTGACTTTTAACCATTTAGTGAGTTATCGTAATACACGTGACTTTACCGAAAAGAGTATTGTTAATTCCAATATTATGTTAGAGTTAGCATCTAAAAAAGCTCGTAATAAAACGACCACGAAGCTTAATCGTAGAAAGTTAGAGAGAAGCTTACCAACATTGAGGGAACTGACGAGACAAGATCCAAAGAATTTTGCTCAAGAGTTGACTGATATCTTGCTAGAGTGTGGAGTTGTCCCAGTGGGCCTTCCTGCTTTAGCAAATGCTAATTTAAATGGTGCAACAAAGAAATTTGGAAACGGTAGTGTCTTGTTGTTATTAACAGATCGTAATAAAGCATCAGATATTTTTTGGTTTTCACTTTTCCATGAGATTGGTCATATTCTTCAGAATGACTTTTCGTCTGATGATGGAGATAGTGACTCTTATAGACGTTCTGAGGAACTAGCAGACCAGTTTGCGAAAGATTTACTAATTGCCCCTCAAGACTATCAAAGATTCGTAGATGAAGGTTGCTTTGATAAACAAGCGATTAAGAAATTTGCTGATGAGATTGGTATCCATCCTAGCATTGCTTTAGGTCGACTTCAGAACGATGAGTATTTGTGTTATGATCAATTTAGAGACTTGAAAGTGAACTATTATTTGGTTTCTTAATGGATCTTATAGTGTAATCAAAAGCTTTTTCCGAATATTGGCATAGCATTTATTCGACAAACCTCATTGAGTCTCTTAACAAAGAAATCAAACGTCAAACGAAAAAGAAGGTTCTTTTTCCTAACGAGGAGGCTCTGGAACGTTATTTAGTTACCCTGTTTGAAGATTATAATTTCAAGCAAAATCAACGCATCCATAAAGGGTTTGGACAATGTGCTGACATACTTGAAAGCTTATTTGATTAACATTCTTCAACTCTACTTGAGTGTTTACACATAATTATTGATAGTATCTGATTTGGACCTGTATAATTAAAGTGATAAAAAATTAAGGAGTTAAGATAATGAAAGAAAAAAGAAATAGTAGGATTCGTTTATTTGCTCTTCTTCTTTTAGTATTTACTTTAGGATTTGGATTTTCAGTTGATACTAGCAAACAATCGTTGACTGTAAGCTCTCAAGTAGCTCAAGCGGATGAGAACAATGGTATATTAGCTTTTAATGGTCAAAAGCAGTTTGTCATGGAGGAAAAGGACCAGTTAGGACGTGCCCACAGTGCTCATATACAGTTACAAGATAAGGACGAGTCAAAGAATAAACGCCCCGGTAAAATAAAATATGATCCTGTAGGATGGCATAACTATAAGTTTTATTATGGTGATGGTAAATCAAAATCTTGGTTAATGAATCGAGGACATTTGATTGGCTATCAGTTTTCTGGTGTCAATGACGAGGGCAAGAATTTAGTACCTATGACTGCCTGGTTGAACTCTGGAAATTATAAAGGAACCGACGAAGGTAATCAGTCAGGCATGCTTTATTACGAGAATCGCTTGGATAACTGGCTGGTACTCCACCCTAACTATTGGTTAGATTATAAGGTAACAGCTATCTACAGTGGATACGAGTTGTTGCCTCGTCAGGTGGAACTTCAGTATGTTGGTATCGATAGTTCTGGAAATCTCTTGGAAATTAAACTTGGTGGAGATAAGGAGACTCTTGATAGTCAGGGAGTTACACATGTTGTCTTAGATAATCAATCACCAAATGCAGAAATCAATTATGCAGATGGGACAGCAACAAATACGGTAACTGAATTTACTGAAGCACCATCTGAGCCTAGTTCTGAGAGTTCACAGGTGACTGAACAACCAAGTTCTGAGCCAGAGCCTGTGCAACCTACACAGGAAGAAAGTAGAACAGCTTATGTGGCGCGTCATGGAAGAGCAGATGTTTATTGGTATGACATCAATAGTATGCCTAGCAACACCAACAAAGCAAATGTAGTTACTATGACAGAAGCAGATGCCCTAGCCCAAGGCAAACGACACACGTCTAAAGAGTAAAAAAAAACTCACATTCTATCACTTTTATCTGAAAATTTGATATACTAAGACTATTAAAGATACTTGTAAGAGAAGTCGTACGGACTTTCTTTAGGTATAAGAAAGGAATAAAAAATATGATTTGGATTATTATTGCCATTATTGTTGTTCTCGTGATTTTTGTTATTGCAAGTTATAACGGCTTGGTTAATAGCCGCATGCAAACCAAGGAGGCGTGGAGTCAAATTGATGTTCAATTGAAACGTCGTAATGACCTTCTTCCTAACTTGATTGAAACTGTTAAAGGGTATGCAAAATACGAAGGTTCAACGCTTGAAAAAGTAACAGAACTTCGTAATCAAGTAGCAGCTGCAACTTCACCTGCAGAAGCGATGCGTGCTAGTGATGAATTGACACGCCAGGTTTCTGGAATCTTTGCGGTTGCTGAAAGTTACCCTGACCTTAAGGCCAGTGCAAACTTCAGTCAGCTTCAAGAAGAGTTGACGAACACTGAAAACAAAATTGCCTATTCACGCCAACTTTATAACAGTGTAACAAGTAACTACAATGTGAAATTGGAAACATTCCCAAGCAATGTTATTGCCAAGATGTTTAGCTTTAAGGCTGCTGAATTCCTTGAAACACCAGAAGAAGAAAAAGCTGTGCCTAAGGTTGATTTCAGTGGACTAGGTAACTAATATGTTATTTGATCAAATTGCTCGAAATAAGAGAAAGACTTGGCTTTTGCTCCTTGTCTTTTTCCTCTTGTTGGGCCTTGTTGGTTACGGTGTTGGCTATCTTTGGTTAGGTTCAGGCTTCGGTGGTCTGATTCTTGCTCTAGTTATCGGTTTTATCTATGCCGTTACCATGATTTTCCAATCAACTAATGTCGTTATGGCTATGAACGGTGCACGAGAGGTTGATGAACAAACCGCTCCGAACCTTTATCATGTTGTTGAGGATATGGCTATGGTGGCACAAATACCGATGCCACGTGTCTTTATTGTCGATGATCCTTCAATGAATGCTTTTGCTACGGGGTCTAGCCCTAAAAATGCGGCAGTAGCTGCTACGACAGGTCTTCTTACGGTTATGAATCGTGAGGAACTTGAAGGGGTTATTGGACATGAAGTGAGTCATATTCGTAACTATGACATCCGTATTTCGACCATTGCAGTTGCCTTGGCATCTGCCATCACCATGCTATCTGGTATGGCCCGCAATATGATGTTCTGGGGTGGAGGCCGTCGTCGTAATGATGATGATCGTAATGGAAGTAGTGGCTTGGAAATTATTCTTCTCATTATTTCTTTGATTGCCATTATTCTGGCGCCTTTGGCAGCTACCTTGGTTCAGTTGGCTATTTCACGCCAGCGTGAATTTTTAGCTGATGCTTCTAGCGTCGAATTGACACGTAACCCACAAGGTATGATTAACGCTCTGCTCAAACTTGATAATAGTGCGCCAATGCAACATCACGTGGATGATGCTAGCGCAGCCCTCTTTATCAATGACCCTAAAAAAGAATCTGGTTTACAGAAGCTCTTTTATACTCACCCACCAATTTCAGAACGGGTGGAACGCTTGAAACAAATGTAACTCAGGGAAGGCTAATCATGTGATTGGCCTCTTTCTTTTAGCAGTTATTTTCTTTTTTAATTAAATAAATAAGTATCATACCTAGTCAATTCAACTTATTTCTGGCATAATAGATATATGAAACTAACGATTCAACGAATGGCTCGGATAGCCATTTTGTCAGCACTGGCAGTAGGATTGCGGTCAGCATTTATAGGATTGCCAAATATTCAGCCTATCACAGCTATGTTTTTTTGTGTCTGTCCTTTATTTGGGGTTAGTAGATGGTTTCTTGATTATGGCTTTGACCATGTCAATCTCAGGATTCATCTTTGGGTTTGGTCCCTGGGTTTTTAATCAAATCTTGGCCTTCGGCATTTTGATGGCTCTTTGGAGCTTGATTGCACCTAGGTTATCACTTGTTTGGCAGATTGCTTTAGTAACTATTTTATCCTTTCTCTACGGAGTTCTCTTGGATTATAGTTATGGCCTCCTATTTAAGAGCGGTCTTACCTTTGTTGTTTCTGGACTTCTTTATGATACTTATCATGCAGTATCGACGCTTCTATTCTATCCATTTATTCAGTCTATTTTTAGGAGACTTTTGAAATGAAAAAATTATTGATATGTTTAGCTCTTGCCTTTTCTCTTGTTACTTTAGGTGCTTGTGGAAAAAATGAGTCTGCCAAACCTACTAGTAGCACAAACAATCATCAGTCTAAGGGTCAAGGCCAGGTTACTTTGATTTTAAAAACTGAAAAGGAAAGTAAGAAAAAATCCGTAGAATTCAAAAAAGGTGATACAGTCCTTGATGTTTTAAAAGAAATATATCCTGTTCAAGAAAATGATGGTTTTATTACTGAAATTGATGGCATTTCTCAAGACAAGGAGAAGGGGATTTATTGGATGTTTGATGTCAATGGAAAAATCGGTGAGAAAGCTGCTAATCAACTTAAAGTTCAAGATGGTGATGAAATCAAATTCTACCAAGAAAAGTATAATTAAGATTTTAGACTCTAATTCAGAGTCTTTTTTTTATAAAGTTCGGAAATAGGACTAATAATTTTTTAATAAAAGTCAGAAAATTGCAAAACAACTGACGATTTACAGAAAAACAGTTTACTTTTGTTTTAAAAGTGATATCATAAAAGGGTACTACATAAAGTAAGGAGAATACGGTTTGGCTTTTAACAAATTGGAAAGCAGTAACAACCAGGAAATCATCTCTGAAGAAGTTGGTATCTTGAAAGAATTGTTGGATGATGCAACACGAGGCATAGCTGGTGAGCAAGGCCTCACGACTATCCAACATTTGGTTGAACTTTATGATGAAGGTGACTATGAGGCCCTTACACAAGCCATTTCAGAAATGACAAATGATGATATGGTCGTTGCATCACGTTATTTCTCTTTGTTACCTCTCTTGATTAATATCTCTGAGGACGTGGATTTGGCTTATGAAGTCAACCGCAAAAATAATATTGATGAATCTTATTTAGGTAAGTTGTCTGAAACCTTTGATGTTGTCGCTGAAAGCGACAATGCGCGTGACATTCTTGAAAATGTTAATGTCGTGCCGGTATTGACAGCTCACCCAACTCAGGTTCAACGTAAAACCATGCTTGAATTGACTAACCACATTCACGAACTTCTCCGTAAGCATCGTGACGTTAAGGATGGTCTTATTAATAAGGATAAATGGTATGCGGATTTGCGTCGTTATGTAGAGATTATGATGAAAACGGATATCATTCGTGAGAAGAAACTTAAAGTTAAAAACGAAATCACTAACGTTATGGAGTATTACAACTCCTCATTGATTAAGGCGATTACCAAGCTATCGCATGAATTCAAACGTTTAGCGGTTGAAAAAGGTATCGAACTTGATAATCCAACACCTATTACAATGGGAATGTGGATTGGTGGTGACCGTGACGGGAACCCATTTGTAACGGCAGAAACTCTTAAACTTTCTGCGACATTACAAAGTGAAGTTATCCTCAATTACTATATTGAAAAAGTTGATAATCTTTACCGCTCATTCTCACTCTCATCACGTTTGACTGAAGTTTCAGAAACAGTAGCAGAAATGGCGAAACTTTCTCCAGATACATCTGTTTACCGTGAAAACGAACCATACCGTCGTGCTTTTAGTTACATTCAATCTAAATTGATTCAGACGCTTCTTTTCTTCAAAGCAGGTAACTTTAGCAATGAAAGAGCTGCTAAGCGTCTTTCTGAAAATGTTCGTCTTGGCTCAGTTTCAACAGGTGAAGTAGTAGCTGATTTTGTGCATGACCGTCTCAGCCAAAGTCTTCAAGCTGTCTCACAACAAACTACCGAATTTTATGAAACAGCTGAAGCATTCCATGATGATCTTTTGGCAATTAAAAATTCACTTCTCGAAAATGATGATTCTGTCTTGATTTCCGGTGATTTCGAAGAGCTTCTTCAAGCTGTTGAGGTCTTTGGATTCTACCTTGCAACAATTGATATGCGTCAGGATTCAAGCGTTCATGAAGCTTGTGTGGCAGAGTTGCTTAAATCTGCAAACATTGTTGACAACTACAGTGAATTGACAGAGGTTGAAAAGGTTGCTGTTCTTCTCAAAGAATTGCAAGAAGATCCACGTACCTTATCATCAACAAATGTATCTAAGTCTGAAACGCTTGAAAAAGAATTAGCTATCTTCCGTACTGCTCGTCTTTTGAAGGACTATCTTGGTGAAGAAGTCATCAAACAACATATCATCTCTCACACTGAGAGCGTCTCAGATATGTTTGAGTTAGCCATCCTTCTTAAAGAAGTTGGTTTAGTTGATACTGAGCGTGCGCGTGTCCAAATCGTTCCACTGTTTGAAACCATCGAAGACTTGGAAAACTCTAATGAAATCATGAAACAATACCTTGGTTATGATATTGTTAAACGATGGATTAAGAATAGCAATAACTACCAAGAAATCATGTTGGGTTACTCAGATTCAAACAAAGATGGTGGTTACTTGTCTTCAGGTTGGACGCTTTACAAGGCTCAGAACGAGTTGACCAAGATTGGTGAAGAGCGTGGCATTAAAATTACCTTCTTCCATGGCCGTGGTGGTACAGTTGGTCGTGGTGGTGGCCCATCTTACGATGCTATTACTTCTCAACCATTTGGTACTATTAAAGACCGTATCCGTTTGACGGAGCAAGGTGAGGTTATCGGTAATAAATATGGCAATAAGGATGCAGCTTACTACAATCTTGAAATGCTAGTTTCAGCTACGCTTGATCGCATGGTAACACGCCAAATTACTGATCCTGATGAATTGGTTGATTTCCGTGAAATTATGGATAGTATTGTTCAAGATTCTAATGGTATTTATCGAGATCTTGTCTTCGGAAATGAACATTTCTATGATTACTTCTTTGAAGCAAGTCCAATCAAGGAAGTATCAAGTTTAAATATTGGTTCTCGTCCAGCTGCTCGTAAGACTATTACTGATATTTCAGGACTTCGTGCTATTCCTTGGGTATTCTCATGGTCACAAAACCGTATCATGTTACCAGGTTGGTATGGTGTGGGTTCTGCCTTTAATCACTATATTGAAGCTGAAGAAGGAAACCTTGAAAAACTTCAACACATGTTTGAAACATGGCCATTCTTCCGTTCACTTTTGTCTAACGTGGATATGGTGCTTTCAAAATCAGATATGAATATTGCCTTCCACTATGCACAGTTGGCAGAGAGTGAAGAAGTTCGTAGCGTCTTTAACATCATTTTGGATGAGTGGCAGCTGACTAAGAATGTCATTCTTGCGATTGAAAAACATGATGACTTCCTTGAAGAAAGCCCATCTCTTAAAGCGAGTTTGGGTTTCCGATTGCCATACTTCAACGTCTTGAACTACATCCAAATTGAATTGATTAAACGTCTTCGTAATAATAATCTGACTGATGACGAAATTAGTCTTATTCATATTACTATCAATGGTATTGCAACAGGACTTCGAAACTCTGGTTAATAAAGTAAAGTTCATCGCTTCGGTGGTGAGCTTTTTGTTATAATGAAAATTCTGGTATAATATAACCATGATTGCTATGGAAACGATTGAAAAGCTGAGCAGAGAAAAACTTCCTAAGATAACTGTCTTGGCTGGCGAGGATTTAGGTCAGTATAGTCAAGCTAAAGAAAAATTTTTAAAACAAATTGGATTTGATTCAAGCGACTTGACCTATTCCTATTTTGATATGTCCGAGACTGATTATCAGGATGCTGAACTCGATTTGGAAAGTATGCCTTTTTTTGCAGATGAAAAGGTAGTTATTTTTGATCATTTCGCAGATATGACGACTGCTAAAAAGTCTTATCTAGATGAAAAAGCATTGAAACGTCTTGAAAATTATCTTCAATCACCTGTAGAAACAACACGTCTTGTATTAATGGCTTCTGGAAAGCTCGATGGGAAGCGTCGGTTGGTTAAACTCCTAAAACGTGATGCTTTGGTACTTGAAGCTAACTCTTTAAAGGATACAGAGCTTAGAACTTATTTTCAAAAACAGGCACATCAAGAGGGACTCACTTTTGATAAAGGGGTATTTGAGGAACTCTTAGTCAAGTCAAGTTTTGATTTTTCAGATATTCAAAAGAATCTGGCGTTTTTAAAAGGATATAAAACTGAAGGGAATATCTCATCGCAAGACATTATGGAGGCTATTCCTAAAAGTTTACAAGATAACATTTTTGATATGACTCAACTTCTTTTGAGAGGACAGATTCAAGATGTTCGTGAATTGGTTCATGATTTACGATTGCAAGGAGAAGATGAGATTAAGTTGATTGCTGTTATGCTGGGACAATTCCGCACCTATCTGCAAGTCAAATTGTTATCTGCTCAAGGTAAAAGCGAGCAACAAATTGTTTCAAGTCTTTCAGACTATCTAAGTCGGAAAGTTAATCCATTTCAGGTTCGCTATGCTATAAGAGATAGTCGTCATTTATCAGTTGCATTTTTAAAGACAACGATTAAGACTCTGGTTGAGACAGACTACCAGATAAAAACAGGAACTTTAGATAAAGATTATCTACTTGATTTAGCACTTTTAAAAATAGCGTCAAACAGCTAAAAAAATGGAGATTTCCAAGATTTTGTAAGCAAAATTTTTGAAAGCTCTATCACTTTATGGTAAGATGGAAAAAAATGAAAAGAGGACCTTTACTATGGCTATTATTCTTCCAGATCTTCCTTACGCTTACGATGCTTTGGAACCATACATTGATGCTGAAACAATGACTCTTCATCATGACAAACACCATGCAACTTACGTGGCGAATGCTAATGCTGCGCTTGAAAAACACCCTGAAATTGGTGAGGACCTTGAAGCGCTTTTGGCTGATGTAGAAAAAATTCCAGCAGACATTCGTCAAGCACTTATTAACAATGGTGGTGGACATCTTAACCACGCACTTTTCTGGGAACTTTTGTCACCAGAAAAACAAGAACCAACTGCAGAAGTAGCAGCCGCTATTAACGAAGCATTCGGTTCATTTGAAGCTTTCCAAGAAGTTTTCACTACGGCAGCGACAACTCGTTTTGGTTCAGGGTGGGCATGGCTTGTGGTTAACGCAGAAGGTAAACTTGAAGTTGTTTCAACTCCCAACCAAGATACACCTATCTCAGACGGTAAAAAACCAATCTTGGCACTTGATGTTTGGGAACATGCTTACTACCTAAAATACCGTAACGTACGTCCAAACTACATCAAAGCCTTCTTTGAAATCATCAATTGGAATAAAGTTGCTGAGCTTTACGCAGAAGCTAAATAAGTCTAGAATCATCCTCAGTCTTGAGGGTGTTTTTTTGGGCTCTTTGTCAACTGTAGTGGGTGACGAAAAGCTAACATCTAGAGAGGACCGGATAGGTCCTTTTTTTATGTATGTTCAGTGTGATGAAGACACACTTCTTAAAGTTGATAAAGTTTCTAAAACCGAAGCCCAAACGTTTGATGTCTTTGATCAACTTATTAGTCGCTTCAAGTTTCGCGTTTGAATAGTCCGTTTCTAGTGCGTTTTTGATGTATTGCTTGTGTCTAAGAAAAGTCCTAAAGACAGTTTGAAAATAATGATTGACCTTGCTCCTATTTTCCTCTATCAGTTCAAAGAACTCATCTACTCTCTTCTCCTGAAAGTGAAAAAGCAAAAGCTGATAAAGTGTATAGTAGTCAGTAAGCTCTTTTGAAAAGACTAGTGTCTTCGCAACAACTTCATGTGGTGCTAAAGTTTGGCGGAAAGTCTTTGAATAAAAAGAGTTGAGAGATAGTTTACGGCTGTCCTTTTGGAAGAGTCGCCAGTGATTTTTCAGGGCTCGATAGGGTAGTGACTTCTTATCGAACTGGTTCATAATTGCAATTCTTGTCTTTAAAAAGGCACGTCCAAGGTGCTGGATGATGTGGAAACGATCAAGAACGATTTTTGCGTTTGGAAAGAGCTTGCGAGCCAGTGGAATATAAGCTCCAGACATATCCATCGTGATAAACTGTACCTGTTGTCGGACTTTCAATGGATACTTCAAAAAGTAGTTTCGTATAGTAGTTTGGCGGCGATTATCAAGGATGGTTATGAGTTCGTTTGTCTCATAATTCTGCGCCACAAAAGCCAATTCCCCTTTCTTGAACCCAAACTCATCCCAGGACATAACAGCAGGGAGTTTGTCATAATGTTCCTTGAAAGTAAACTGATCAAGCTTACGATAGACAGTGGACGTCGACACGCGAAGTCTTCTTGCAATATCAGTTAGTGACACTTTCTCAGTTAGGAGTTGTGTAACTTTTTGTCGGACTAGATTGGAGATTTAGCAGTTTTTCTCAACGATAGATGTCTCAGCTACCGTGACACTTCTACAACTTTTACACTGGAAACGACGTTTTTTCAGACGTAGTAGAGTTGGCGTTCCCGCTTGCTCGAGAAGAGGGATTTTAGAAGGCTTTTGAAAGTCATATTTGATCATCTTTCCATGGCAATGAGGACATGATGGTGCAGGGTAATCAAGTTTTGCTTGAATCTCGATATGAGTGTCAGTTTCAAAAACAAGTGAAATCTTGATATTTTGGTCTTTGATTCCGATTAATTCTGTGTTATTCTTAATAAGTCTCATAAGTTCTTCCTAATGATGGTTTGGTTGCTTTTCATTATAGTTCTTATGGGACTTTTTGTGTACACTCAAAAAGCTCTATAATCCCTACAGTAGTTTTACCCACTACAGAAATTATAGAGCC
>OKWI01000130.1_pt1 | contig 38712 bp, 38 predicted proteins | sample 1607141 | NCBI WGS metagenome assembly OKWI01 (sample SAMN07501048, study PRJEB24779) | human gut metagenome | reverse complement strand
CGGGTGCCAGTCGGTTGTGATGGTGCGCGCCTGCGCAGTGCCGGCGGCCTCGGTGCGCGAGGTCTCCAGGCCACGGGTGTTGTACTGGTAGGTGGTCAGGTTGCCGTTGTTGTCGCGTTTGCTGGTGAGCAGTCCGCGTTCGTCATAGGTGAAGGTGGAATTGCTGCTGGGGCAGTTGGGAGAGGGTTCGCCTTCGATGGCGACGATGCGCTTGATGCCCTGGATCACTTGGAAGCGGTAGGTGGCCTGCTTGCCGTATTCGTTGGTGACGGTGGTGGAGCCGTCATCGTTGTAGGCGAGGGTGACCTTTTCGGCGCCGTTGGCATGTTCGCTGGAGATGGCGCGGCCTTGGTTGTCGTAGGTCCAGGTGGCGAACCGGCGATTATTGTTATCCAGGATGCCTGTAAGTAGTTTTATGTTCCTCGGGTCGTCATAGAGGTACCGTGTTTTCGTGCTGTATTGCCCATCTGTTCGTGTTACCGAAGTGAGTCGCTGTTCCTTGTCGTATGTGTACTCAATGGATATACCCCCTGTCTGAGCGCGAAGGAGTTGATGGTTGGTTCCCCCCGAGAGAACGAGCTTGTTGCCATGCTCGTCGCTAATCGCAAGATTAGCGCCTCGCTCTACACGATACTTGCGACCTTCCTTGGTGGTGAGTTTAGTGAGTATTCCATTCTGGTCGAACTCCATCACTTCGTTGAGTTCGGAGGTGTAGCTAAACTTTCCTGGTAACCGGCTAAGCCTGCCCAGATCTGTGATGGAGGTTAGATCTTTTCCGGATCCCGTGAACTCCGAGACTTTTCCGTTTTCGCGGTAGAGTAGGAAGCTATCATCCTTGCGTGTTATACGCGCAGAATACGAGTGTCGCCACAAGCCGTCCAGGCCGTTGTAGTGCCGGCTCAACGGGATCGGAATACTTAAGTCGTGTTCAACTTGGTATTTATTGCCATTGGCGATATTGACCGGATTTCCTGCACAGCCCTCTGGTGGAGGCGGTCCCTTTTCGGGGCCGTTTTTATCTGGAAGCTTACAGCCAGAGTCATCCATTTCGTAACCGGGGCGACAATCACAACTGCCTGTTGCCGCATTATATTCAGCACCTAAAGGACACGAATCGCCAAATCTAGAGATAGCTCCAACATTTCCAGAGTGCGCACTTCCAGAAGGATCCGTGCCACGCGCAAAGCAATCAAAAGCCCTGTCATTTCTTCGCACAGGCTCCACGGATTCGATCCAGTTAGTTCTCGACTTGAAATAGTCGAACACAACAGCGCACGCCGACGACGGTGAGCTGTAACTCCCTCCAGAAACAGCAGAAGGAAATACCAAAACCCAATAAAACTGTTGTGCATTAACGTCCCGAGCAAAGAATAGCGGAGGCAATAAGCACGCCATAAAAAGCGAAATCCTCAGGGCTGATATACGTGTCTTAATCCTCATCTATCCTTTCTCCGGGACAATAAAAAGCCCGGCCCGCAACTGCGAAACCGGACAAACATGGGGCGGAGTGATTCGTGGACGTGCTTCACTCACCCATCCCACTCACTCGCGTCTCGCTGTTAGAAGATCGAACGGATTTGATGAGCACCTACAAAGAACCTCCATTTCCTGCCACATCCCTGTTCGCAATGAAGCCCCCCTCGATCATCTACCCGGCTTACTATTCGCCCCAAATCCATTGCCGATCATAGCCGGCAGTCGAGTTTCGTATAGATGTTCACTGTATTCCGTGAGCCAGTCTTAAGAACCGAGGGCGTTTACGAAAATTTCTGTCCGTGAGCCAGACGGGAGCAAGCGCGCGGCCAAGGTGATTAAGCCAGGAATCTACCGACCTCGGACGAGGTGGCGCAGTCGGCCTGCCCTGTCGGCCACCGTCGGGGCAAACCTCCAGCGGAGGACGGACACCTTCGCCACTGGCTGAAGTGTCGAACCGCTAGGGCAGCCCGCCTGCATCCTGCCCAAGGGCCTGCGCGATCCGCAGCCCCTTTTGGACACACTGTCCGATTTGTGTAGTGCTTGGCCGCTGCCCCACCAATGGTGGATGAGTATGCTCAAAACTGAGCACACCCAGCCGCCGTTCAAATGCGGGTGGCCGGGCTTGATGCCGGATCATCCGTCTTCAGATTGAGGTCCGATAATCGGACTTCCCAGGATACCCAGAAAGCTTTGGGCGTCCGCCCCCATTGGGGGAATACCTGTCACGGAGATAGATTTCAACGAATGTCGGCGACGCATCGGCAAATGGGGGGGCTGCCCCGTTGGCCCCGGGGTCGAGAAACACTACCTCGGCAAAACCGCTAAATCCGCTGTTTTGGATCTCCTGCAATGCAGGTAAAGCCTCCGGCATCTCGCCCAGGCAAAAGGACGCAAAACGTTGTTTTGACTGCGGATGAATTTCGTCGGAACAACCAGCCGAACGCCATGCGTACGCTTGGCCCGCGCGCCCCTGATTCGGAGTATTACGAGAATTTCGTAAAACCCTCACGCCGGACGGCTGAAGCCACCACTACGAAACTTTCGTAGTGAACATGCCCTGAATTTTCAGGAGATGATCGAGCGACCGTGCCCGCAATTTTGAGGAGACGGTCAGGCCCCGCAGAATTGCGGCCTCTGGCGGGACGTCCGCGGAGTTTCCACTTCGGATGCGGACAGGTCACGCTCCTGTCACAGGGGCAGGTCATGCACCTGAACGCGTTTCAGAGGCATTGCCTGAACACTGCCTAGGCCATGCCCGGCGCATGCCTGGGCATCAACGTTGGAGCAACGTTGGCTAACGGTGGACTAACGTTGATCGCGTTACCGGGAAGGGTCGCATTTCAAGTGCGCCCCCTTGGCGCGACCAGCGATGGCTCCGAACTGAGCCAGGGGCTAACGCTGCGTTATCTCGCAACCACCAATGGTGGAAGTGAGAAAATCCCACCTTGCCGGACCAATCGCCAGGGGATCGCCAATGGATCGCTCCCCGATACCAGCACAGTTCTGTGCCCGTCGTGTGCCGGACATCCTCCCGTCACATGCCGGGAATTTTTCCTGCATGTCCCGGTCAGGGGCTGCAATGATTTTGCACCCCTCCACCGAAGACATGTGCCGGAAGTCTGCCCGGCACATCGGCTGATTTTCCAGCCGATCTCCAGCGCCTCATTCGCCAGACTGTAATCTGCCGGAAGAAACCTTCGACACGAGGTCTCGTCGAGCCCAGCCCTCGATGTAATGGTAGCGAGCTAGAATTACCCGGGTAACCACAATGAGGATGTGTTCACGATGAAGGTAAAAGATCTGATCGATCAACTCTCGAAGCTGGATCCAGAACTGCTCTTGGTAGGCTATTCGGAGGATGAAGAGGTGCGCGAAGTCGGCCAGCTCGTTCGGCTTTTCGATATACGGGCCGTCACCGCCGAACAGTGCAACCGCAGTCGCGATGAGAGCGGGAAAGCGAGGATCGAGCTTACCGGGAGCGACGCAGGCCACCCGGTTGCCCTGCTGGAACTGACGACAGACATTTGAGCTGGCCGGCATAGAAAAGCCCCGCCTGAACGATTCAGGACGGGGCTTTCTTTTGGAGCGTCTGCTGTCACCCTGCTGTCACAGCTTCATTTGCTGTCACATCCAGATCAAGCGGAACCCCCGATTTTACTGGTGCCGGATAGAGGAATCGAACCCCCGACCTTCTCATTACGAATGAGCTGCTCTACCGACTGAGCTAATCCGGCGGCGCGGGGAAGGTATCACTCGGCGCAGCCGGATTTCAACCGATATTCCCCCTCACATGGGAATCCAACCCTGAATCCAGAAACGTGGCGCCTCACCGCCGCCGTGGATTTCCAGGTAGCGCTCCTCGGCCGCGGTCAGCCCCGGCACTTCGAGCAGCAACACGCGCCCCAGCACGACAATGACAACGACAGCCAGGCCCCGACAGAGCCAGCGCTGTGCGGGGGACGGCGCGACCGGCTTCGACCAGCGCGCCATGGCGATGCCTACCAGCAAGGCCAATACGGTCTGGGTGAAGGGCATGACGAACACGCCGTCCACCTGGGCCAGGACCAGGACCGAAACAAGGGCCAGCCACAGTCCGGCGTCCATCGGATCGCCCTGTTCACGCAGGTAACGCGCGCCGCGAAGCAGACCAAGGATCATCAGCCCAACCACCAGAAGGCCAGCGACCCCGCCCCATTCAGCGAACCACTGCAGCAGCATCTGGTGCGGGTGGGCACCGACGCTGTTCGGCACCGCCGAGAAATGCATGGGCCCGACCCCAAGCAAAGGATGGGCTACGAACATGCCCCAGGCATCTCGCCACAACACGTCGCGCAGAGACAGACCACTGCGCATACCGGACATGAGGGTCATGTCGATACCGAGCCAGGTCGGCAAGGCAACCATTAGCAGGAAATAGAGCGCCAGTCCGACGAATGCCGCGGACAACTGGACGATCAAAAAGCGGCTCCCCACGGGGCCGATCCAGCAAAGCGCGAGATGCGCGACGGCGAAACCCAACCAGAGCCCGCGTCCAGCCAAGGCGACGGAGATGCACCATTGAATGGCCAGCAGCAGCATGACAAGCCGGGACAGCCTGAACCGCCCGGTCTCTCGCAGGTACAGCCCCAGCGCAGCCATCAGCGGCAGCAGCATGGCCTGGAACTGCCCCATGGTCCGAACGTTGGAAAAGCCGCTGAGCAAAACCCTGGGATTCAACTCACGGAGTCCGCTGACGAAGGCCGCGAGATAGGAAAGCAGGAACTGGTAGCAGAAGAACCCTCCCAACACGACCAGCCCCCAGATAGCGGCACGGCGAACCCACTCCGGACTGACGGAAATATTGAAGGAGAACAGCATCAGGCCGGCGAATACCGACCACTCCTTGAGCGCCCAGGAAAAATTATCAGAAAGAAAGGAGGAAAAAACACCCAGCCCGAGAGTCAACAATAGAGCGGCAAAAACCTTTCGCCTAATAAACGAAGAAGGAAAATACAAGAAAAAAAACAGTGACGAGCCACTCAGCAACAGCAACTGGAATATGCGCTGCTGGTCGTGCCAGTTCGGAGAAACCCCATAATGAATTACAGTCGAAAGCAGCATAGCTGCTATCAGGGATAGCAGTGCAAGCCCTACGAAAGAAGGCAAAGCAATCCCGCCTTGCCAGATCACTCTTGTTCGATTCATCGCGAGTCCGTAATGAAAAAACCCCGCAATGCGGGGTTTTCTCTTTTACCACTAGACCATACCGAAAAACCTATTAGGATTTCGGGCAGTTAGCCGGGGCGTAGTTGGTTTTCCAGTTGGTCGGCGAACCAGTGATGCCGCAGGTCCATACTCCTTTATCATCACGCTTGACAGTGATGACAGCGCCAGCGATACCCTTACCAGAAGAGTTGCCCAGAGTACCAGAAATCTCCGGAGTTGCGGTATCAGCTTTGTCAATCTTGATCTGCCCCTTACCGCTACCAGTAAGCAGAGTAGAGCTGGTAAAGCCAAGATCATATTCATTGTTTCCGGGGGTATCGCTGGAAACGAGCTTCTTGCCTTCCAGAATCGCCGACTCCGCAGCGGTCTTCAGCGCGCTGATTTCACTCACGGCACGGGTCACCTGGGTACGGGCGGTGTAGTCCTGGTATTGCGGGATGGCAATGGCGGCCAGGATGCCGATGATCGCGACCACGATCATCAGTTCGATCAGAGTAAAACCCTTCTGAGCTTTCATGAATATCTCCATGTGGTATGTATAGGCCAAACGCCTTCCCCCTCCAAAGCAGGTTGCATGCCAACCTTTCAAACGCCCTCCTTTCGCAACTCTCGCGGAGACTTCGAAAGTGTTCCGCTCTCCCCTGCCGGCAATATGTGACACTTTTTGGCATCTCGGAATCGTCGGTTTGGCAGCCTTTGGCATCTGCGTTATAAGTCTCGCTCCAAGCCTTCTTCAGATGTTCCCCAATGAACGATTCCACGCCTCTCAGCGGCCTTGCCAAGCAACTGGTCCTGAACGAACTCCTCGACGAAAAGACCGCCCGCCAGGCCCAGGTGCAGGCCGCGCGCAACAAGCAGTCGCTGGTCAGCCACCTGGTCCAGGCCAAGCTGGTGCAGAGCCGGGCGTTGGTCGAGGTGGCCGCCGAGCAGTTCGGCATCGCCTATTGCGACCTGAACAGCCTGGATCGGGAAAGCATTCCGAAGGATGTCATCAGCGAGCGCCTGGTCCGCCAGCACCGCGTGTTGCCGCTGTGGAAACGCGGCAACAAACTGTTCATCGGTCTCTCCGACCCGACCAACCATCAGGCGGTCACCGATATCCAGTTCAGCACCGGCCTCACCACCGAAGCCCTGCTGGTAGAGGACGACAAGCTCGGCGTAGCCATCGAGAAGCTTTACGAGGGCGCCATGGACGCCCTCGGCGACCTCGGCGATATCGATCTCGACGGGGTCGATGTCGGCAAGGCGGAAAGCGCCAGCCAGGACGACGGCGGCGACGATGCCGAAGACGCCCCCGTGGTGCGCTTCGTCAACAAGATGCTGCTCGACGCCATCCGCGGCGGCTCTTCCGACCTGCACTTCGAGCCCTACGAAAAGACCTATCGGGTGCGCTTCCGTACCGACGGCATGCTCCACGAAGTGGCCAAGCCGCCGATCCAGTTGGCCAGTCGTATCTCTGCTCGTCTCAAGGTAATGGCCGGCCTGGATATCTCCGAACGACGCAAACCGCAGGACGGACGGATCAAGATGCGCGTATCGAAGAACAAGTCGATCGACTTCCGCGTCAACACCCTGCCGACCCTGTGGGGCGAGAAGATCGTGATGCGGATCCTCGACTCCTCCAGCGCGCAGATGGGCATCGACGCCCTGGGCTACGAGGAGGACCAGAAGGAACTCTATCTGGCCGCGCTCAAGCAGCCACAAGGCATGATCCTGGTCACCGGCCCCACCGGCTCGGGCAAGACGGTTTCGCTGTACACCGGTCTGAACATCCTCAATACCACCGACATCAACATCTCCACCGCTGAAGACCCTGTGGAGATCAACCTGGAAGGCATCAACCAGGTCAACGTCAACCCGCGCCAGGGCATGGACTTCTCCCAGGCGCTGCGCGCCTTCCTGCGCCAGGACCCGGACGTGATCATGGTCGGCGAGATCCGCGATCTGGAGACCGCCGAGATCGCCATCAAGGCGGCGCAGACCGGGCATATGGTGATGTCCACCCTGCACACCAACAGCGCCGCCGAGACCCTGACCCGCCTGCTGAACATGGGCGTGCCGGCGTTCAACCTGGCGACCTCGGTGAACCTGATCATCGCCCAGCGCCTTGCGCGAAAACTCTGTTCGCACTGCAAGAAAGAACACGACGTGCCGAAGGAAACCCTGCTTCACGAAGGTTTCCCGGAAGAGCTGATCGGCACCTTCAAGCTGTATTCGCCTGTAGGCTGCGAAAACTGCAAAGGCGGTTACAAAGGTCGCGTCGGTATTTATGAAGTGGTTAAAAACACCCCCGCCCTGCAGCGGATTATCATGGAAGAAGGCAACTCCATCGAGATCGCCGAGCAAGCCCGCAAAGAAGGCTTCAACGATCTGCGCACCTCAGGCCTGCTGAAAGCCATGCAGGGAATCACCAGCCTGGAGGAAGTCAACCGCGTGACCAAGGATTAATCCATGGCGGACAAAGCGTTAAAGACCAGTGTCTTCGTATGGGAAGGCACTGACAAGAAAGGCACCAAGGTCAAGGGCGAGCTGTCCAGCCAGAACCCGACCCTGGTCAAGGCGCAACTGCGCAAGCAGGGCATCACGCCGGTCAAGGTCCGCAAGAAAGGCATCTCCCTGCTGGGGGCGGGGAAGAAGATCAAGCCTATGGACATCGCCCTGTTCACCCGCCAGATGTCCACCATGATGGCCGCCGGCGTGCCGCTGCTGCAGTCGTTCGACATCATCAGCGAAGGCTTCGACAATCCGAACATGCGCAAGCTGGTGGAGGAGATCAAGCAGGAAGTCGCCGGCGGCAACAGCCTGGCCAACTCGCTGCGCAAGAAGCCGCAGTACTTCGACTCGCTCTACTGCAACCTGGTGGACGCCGGCGAACAATCCGGCGCCCTGGAAACCCTGCTCGACCGGGTCGCCACCTACAAGGAAAAGACCGAGGCGCTGAAGGCCAAGATCAAGAAGGCCATGACCTACCCGATCGCGGTGATCGTCGTCGCCATCATCGTTTCGGCGATCCTACTGATCAAGGTGGTGCCGCAGTTCCAGTCGGTGTTCGAGGGCTTCGGCGCCGAACTGCCGGCCTTCACCCAAATGGTCATCAATATCTCCAACGTGCTCCAGGAATGGTGGCTCCTGGTACTGCTGATGATGGGCGGCGCCGGCTTCCTGCTGAACCACGCCTACAAGCGTTCGGAGAAGTTCCGCGACGCCACCGACCGCACGGTACTGAAGCTGCCTATCGTCGGCGCCATCCTCTACAAATCCGCCGTGGCACGCTACGCGCGGACGCTGTCGACCACCTTCGCCGCCGGCGTGCCATTGGTGGAAGCCCTCGACTCGGTTTCCGGCGCCACCGGCAACGTGGTGTTCAGGGACGCGGTGGGCAAGATCAAGCAGGACGTGTCCACCGGCATGCAGCTGAACTTCTCCATGCGCACCACCAACATCTTCCCCAGCATGGCCATCCAGATGACCGCCATCGGCGAGGAGTCGGGCGCGCTGGACGACATGCTGGCCAAGGTCGCTGGCTTCTACGAGCAGGAAGTGGATAATGCCGTGGACAACCTGACCGCCCTGATGGAACCGATGATCATGGCGGTCCTCGGGGTCCTGGTCGGTGGCCTGATCATCGCCATGTACCTGCCGATCTTCCAGCTGGGCAACGTCGTCTAAATGACCCTCCTCGACTACCTGGCCAGCCATCCGCTGGCCTTTGTCTTGTGCGCCATCCTCCTTGGCCTGCTGGTCGGCAGCTTCCTCAACGTCGTCGTGCATCGCCTGCCGAAGATGATGGAGCGCAACTGGAAGGCCGAGGCCCGCGAAGCGCTCGGGCTGGAGCCGGAACCCAAGCAGGCGACCTACAACCTGGTGCTGCCGAATTCGGCGTGCCCGCGCTGCGGCCACGAGATCCGCCCCTGGGAAAACATCCCGCTGGTCAGCTACCTGGCGCTGGGCGGCAAGTGCTCGTCCTGCAAGGCCGCCATCGGCAAACGCTACCCCCTGGTGGAACTGGCCACCGCGCTGCTTTCCGGCTACGTCGCCTGGCATTTCGGCTTCACCTGGCAGGCGGGCGCGATGCTCCTGCTGACCTGGGGTCTGCTGGCGATGAGCCTGATCGATGCCGATCACCAACTGCTGCCGGACGTGCTGGTGCTGCCGCTGCTCTGGCTGGGCCTGATCGCCAACCATTTCGGCCTCTTCGCCAGCCTCGACGATGCGCTGTTCGGCGCGGTGTTCGGCTACCTGAGCCTGTGGTCGGTGTTCTGGCTGTTCAAGCTGGTGACCGGCAAGGAGGGCATGGGCTACGGCGACTTCAAGCTGCTGGCCATGCTCGGTGCCTGGGGCGGCTGGCAGATCCTGCCGCTGACCATCCTGCTGTCGTCGCTGGTCGGGGCGATCCTCGGGGTGATCATGCTGCGCCTGCGCAACGCCGAAAGCGGCACGCCGATCCCCTTCGGTCCCTATCTGGCTATTGCCGGGTGGATTGCTTTGCTCTGGGGTGATCAAATAACCCGGACCTATCTGCAATTCGCCGGATTCAAATGACCCAACCCTGGATACTAGGCCTCACGGGCGGTATCGGCAGCGGCAAGAGCGCAGCCGCCGAGCACTTCATCTCCCTCGGCGTCCACCTGGTGGACGCCGACCATGCCGCCCGCTGGGTGGTGGAGCCGGGGCGTCCGGCCCTGGCGAAGATCGTCGAACGCTTCGGCGACGGCATCCTCCTGCCCGATGGCCAGCTCGACCGCGCCGCCTTGCGCGAGCGGATCTTCCAGGCGCCGGAGGAACGGCGCTGGCTGGAGCAATTGCTGCACCCGCTGATCGGCGCGGAGATCGTCCAGTACCTGGCCAGGGCCGAATCGCCCTATGCCATCCTGGTCTCGCCGCTGCTGGTGGAGTCCGGCCAGCGCCAGATGACCCACCGCGTGCTGGTGGTGGATACCCCGGAACATCTGCAACTACAGCGCACCATGCTTCGCGACAAGGTCTCCGAGGAGCAGGTGCGCTCGATCCTCCAGGCCCAGGCCCGGCGCGACGAGCGCTTGAAGCACGCCGACGACGTGCTGGTCAACGACGGCGACCTGTCCCACCTGCAGCGTGAAGTCGAACGACTGCACGCCTTCTACCTGACCTTGCGAGGAGGCCGAGCATGAGCCAGCCCCTGACCGTGGAGTGCCCGACCTGCGGCGCGCCCGTCGAATGGAAAAGCGACAACAAGTACCGCCCCTTCTGCTCCGACCGCTGCAAGCTGATCGATCTCGGCGCCTGGGCCGCCGAGGAACATGCGATCCCCGGCGATACCCTGGAAGACGACATCTTCTCCGCCGACCTGCCGCCTCGCGAGCATTGAACGCAACGGGCCAGCCAATCCGGCAGGCCCGTTCCTTCAGGGACGCATGAAAGCGTAGTCGCGCTGGTCGTCGAGATTCTCCGCAAGAAATTGCAGTTCGCTGGCCAGGTCGCCAGCATCGCGCTCCGCCCGGTTCAGTTCGATGATTGCGCTGAGCAACGCGCGCAGGCGCATTGCCCGGTCCGCCTCGTCGCTCCTCGACAGCAACTCTCGCAGGCCCTCTCGGGCCCATTCATGGACACCCATGTTCCGCTCCTCACCTGGGAAAACGGCAGGATCGCGGCCAGCTTCGTCCGAAACACTGACGCAAGTCAGCCGCCGCCCGCCATGAACCTGGCGAATGACTGCTCATCAGGGCTTGCGCTCTTCGTCCTTCCAGGGCGCCTGCAGGTAGCGCGTGCGATTGAAGGTTTCCAGCCACTCCGGGTAGTAGACCACCAGGCCGGTGATCACCGTGCCGTTGATGAAGGCCTCGGGGAACATGATCAGCCACAGGTAACCAGCGAAGTCCTCCAGCCAGGGCGGCATCGGGAAAAGGCCGTCGATCCAGACCACGCCAAGGCCGAGCAGCAGGACCACCACCGCGGTGAGGGCCGCCGGGAAGAAACCGCAGCAGAAGATGTAGACGAACAGGTTGCGCGGCTGGCGCTTTTCCACGAACAACGCCGCCAGCTCCGCGATCAGCGCGGGGATCGCCACCAGCAGCACGCCGTTGACGCCGATCGCCAGCCAATCCTGGCGGCCGAGCAGGCACAAGCCCAGTTGCGCCACCAGCCCCACCACGATCGCCAGCGGCCAGTCGAGCAGCAAGGTGACGGCGGTCATGCCGATGAAATGGAAGGACAGCCCCGATTCGAAGTCCCGGCGCACCAGCCAGAGCAGGAACAGCCCGAGCATGGTGCCGAACACCAGGTGCTGGCGGCGGGTATCGCTGACCAGCTCGACCCAGGGCGCGCGCCAGGCGGCGAGCAGCAGCACCGGTGCATAGATGGCCCAGCCCAGTTCCAGGCTTTCCGCCGACAGCAACTCGGCAGCGATCACGGCTGCAGTTGTTCCAGGGCGATGCGCAGGGCCACCGGCGAATCCAACTGGCGGGTTTCCAACACGCGGCGCTGCTCCAGCCTGACCCAGAGCACCTTGCCCTCGTCCGAGGCATAGCGAGAAGCGATGGCCGCGTCGCGATCGAGCAGCACCGGATAACTGTAGTCACGCATGGCCGGCACCGCGAAAAGCCGGGAAATCAGCGCCGGCATGCGGCTGATGTCCGCCAGGAACAGCGCGTGGCGCGCCTCCAGGTAGCCCTTTGGGCGTTCCGCCAGCGCCGCCTTGACCAGCTTCGAGCCGCCCATGTCCCGCGCCACCAGCAGGACCCGGGTGGAGTCGTCCAGCGAGTGCGCCTTTTCGAACTGGTCCTGCAACGTCCAGGGCTCCAGGGTGGAGCCCTTCTCCACGGCCAGTGCCAGGCCGGGCAGCAGCATGGCCAGCAGAACCCAATGCAATCGTTTCACGCGTGTCCCTCCCGAGTGGAAAATACCTGGATGTCCTTGCGCCGCTCCCAGTCCGACTGGGCTCGCCAGAATGCCTGGGCCTCCTCGGCGGCATCCAGGACGAAGACATGGGATTTGCCGATCCCCTCCCTCGCCAGGCGCGCCAACACCTCGTCGAGCATCCGCCGCGCCAGCCCCAGCCCTCGATAACCGGGATCGACCACCAGGTGCTGGAGGTAACCACGGCGACCGTCATGCCCGGCCATCAGGCAGGCGATCACCTCCCCTTCGGTTTCGACCAGCAGGCTCAGCCCGGGGTTGCGTTGAAGGTAGGCGAGGAAGAAGGGATAGGCGTCCTCCGCACGGAGGCGGATACCTGGCGTTCGCGACCATAGCGCGAAGAGTGCCGGGTGATCGGCGGCGATGACGCTGCGAAGTTGCATCGGAACGGCTCCGGCCCAAGGGGAACGGCAGTGTACACCGAGCCTCGCCGCTGGCGCGCTCCGGGACGGATTGTCGCAACCGGAACGCCTGTGGGCTGGAAAGCGGGCCCGCCGGCAGACTAAGCTGAGCCCATGAACGAAGCGGATTATCTGCGCCTGCTCACCCGTCAGGCCGAACAAGCCAACGACTTCCTCTCCAACGCACGTAAATGGGACCGCGAGCGCTGGGTCTGCCAGCGCTTCCTCGAAGCCCTCAACGTGCCCTATCGCCAGGAGGATTTCGCCGCCCCCGGGGAACAGCCGCCGGACGTCCTGTTCAAGGGTGCCGGCTTCGAGGTGTTCTTCGTCCTCGATGAAGGTCGCCGGCTGAACGAGGAGTGGCGCGAGGAACTGACCCGTCGCCGCCAGGCCGTCAGCCTGCGCCAACTGATCCGACGCGAAGAGCGGCCACAACGGATCGCCGCCGCCGAGCTGCAGGCACGACTGGCGCCAACCCTGCGCAAGAAGGCGCACAACTATAGCGAGCGCGGCATCGACCACGGCGAACTGGACCTGCTGGCCTTCGTCAACCTGAAGCGCGCGGTGCCCGATTTCAATACGCCCTTCCCGCCGCCCACCGAATACCTGCGCCAAGGCTGGCGCTCTCTGTCGATGGTCGGTCCGACCTTTGCCCGGGTGCTCTTCGCTCACTCCGGCGCCCCCGAATTCCTGCGCGCCAACCTCGGCCGCAGCATCCTGTTCGACGCCGGGGTAGGCCTGTGAGCGAAGGGCGGGTGAAGTGGATCGGCGTGCGCTCCGGCAGCCGCGCGCCGATCCAGGAACTGGAGGCGGTGGAGGCACGGCGCGGCCTGGGACTGACAGGCGACCACCCGCACCCGCCGCGCCAGGTCACCCTGGTGCAGTGGGAACACATCGAGGCCCTCGGTACCCTGCTGGGCAGGCCGCTGTTGCCCAACGAGATGCGCCGCAACATCGCCGTCGCCGGCATCAACCTGCTCAGCCTGAAGGACCGTCGCTTCCGCCTCGGCGGCGCGCTGCTGGAAACCACTGGCTGGTACCAACCCTGCGGACGCCTGGAAAAGCACATCGACCACCGCACGCTGAAGAGCGTGCGCGAACAGGGCGGCATCACCGCGCGGGTGATCGGCAGCGGAGTGATCCGCCTCGACGACCCGCTGGTGATCGAGCTCCCTGTCTGTCTAGAATGACCGACATCGAAAACGGAGGCCTGCCATGTCCAGCCGACTGAGCCCCGAAGACCAGCAGAAGGTCGAGCAGTACCTCGCCTCGCCGCTGCACCAGGTCGAGCGTGCGCCGTTCCGCCCGTGGTTCCTGATGTTCGTCCTGCTCGCCGTGGTCATCGGCCTGGGCCTGCTCAGCCGCCTCCTCAGCTACCTGGCCTGAGTCGTCCGGTCGAGCCACGCTCCCGACGACCGCCTCACGGAATTCCCACTATGAGATATCCACATGTCCCATCGCATCGTGATCGTCGGCGGCGGCGCCGGCGGGCTGGAGCTCGCCACCCGTCTCGGCCGCACCCTGGGTAAACGCGGCAAGGCCCAGGTCACCCTGGTCGACGCCAACCTCACCCACATCTGGAAACCCCTGCTGCACGAAGTCGCTGCCGGCTCGCTCAACTCCTCCGAGGACGAGCTGAACTACGTCGCCCAGGCGAAGTGGAACCACTTCGAATTCCAGCTCGGCCGCATGCAGGGCCTGGATCGCGCCGGCAAGCGGGTCCGCCTGGCCGCACTGGTGGACGAGAATGGCGTTGAACTGGTTCCCGAGCGCGACATCGCCTACGACACCCTGGTGATCGCCGTCGGCAGCACCACCAACGACTTCGGCACCGAGGGCGCTGCGGAACACTGCATTTTCCTCGATACCCGCGCCCAGGCCGAACGCTTCCACCGCCAGCTGCTCGGCCAGTACCTGCGTGCGCATACCGGGCACGACGCGAACAACAACGCAGTGAGTATCGCCATCATCGGCGCCGGCGCCACCGGCGTCGAACTGGCTGCGGAACTGCACCACGCCGCGCAGATGCTGGCCGCCTACGGGCTCGACCGGATCCGCCCGGAAGACCTGCACATCAGCCTGGTCGAAGCCGGCCCGCGAGTGCTGCCGGCGCTGCCCGAGCGTATCAGCCAGCCGGTACACCAGACCCTGAGCAAGCTCGGCGTACGGGTGATGACCGGCTCCGCGGTGAGCAAGGTAGATGCGGACGGCCTCTGGACCGGCGACGGCGAATTCGTCCCGGCGACGCTCAAGGTGTGGGCGGCGGGCATCCGGGCTCCGGCCTTCCTCAAGGAACTCGACGGCCTGGAAAGCAACCGTATCAACCAACTGGTGGTCCGCCCGACCCTGCAGACCACCCGCGACGACGACATCTTCGCCTTCGGCGACTGCGCCGCCTGTCCCCAGCCGGCGCAACCGGGAGAGCAACCGCGCAACGTGCCGCCACGCGCCCAGGCCGCGCACCAGCAGGCCTCGCTGCTGGTGAAATCGCTGCGTGCCCGTCTCGAAGGCAAGCCGCTGGGCGAATATCACTACCGCGACTACGGTTCGCTGATCTCGCTGTCGCGCTTCAGCGCGGTCGGCAACCTGATGGGCAATCTGATGGGTAGCGTCATGCTCGAAGGCTGGCTGGCGCGGATGTTCTACGTATCGCTATACCGCATGCACCAGATGGCGTTGTACGGTCCGCTGCGCACCGCGATGCTGATGCTTAGCGGCCGCCTGCGCAGCACCGAGCCACGCCTCAAGCTGCACTGAGCCATTACGCCCCGTTTGCCGTCGGCGCGGGGCGTTCCTTCAACAGCGAAGCTGGCGCAACTGCGCCAGCCGACTGGCGGTACGCTGCATGTCCGCAGGCAGGTCGCTGCCCTCGACCAGGTCCGGCAGCGCCTTTTCGGCACTCAGGAAAAAACGCCGGTCATTGTCGTAAAGGACGTCGACGAGATTGATGAAGCGCTGCTGGGCGGCGACCGAACAGCGCGCCATCGGCGGTACGCCCTCCAGCACCCAGGTAAAGAAGCGTTCGCCGAGGGCAAGGTAGTCCATCACCGCGGTTGGCGCCTCGCAAAGGTCGGCGAAGGCGAACCACACCAGGTCGCCGCACACCGCGCGCGCCTGCAACGTCCTCGCGCCGCTTTGCAGGGTCACGCGTTGCGAGGGCTCGGGCGCGGACAAGCCCAGCTCGTCCAGGCAAGCGCATGAGGCTGGCCAGCAATACCCGCCGCTGGCATAACCGGAAGCGATCTCCTGCCGCGGCGAAATCGTCCGGTAGTCCCGGGCGCCGGCTACTTCCAGCACTTCCATGCGCGTCTCGATCAACCGGATCGCCGGCAGGAAGCGTTCGTGGTAGAGCGGATTGGGCAGCAGTTGCCGCGGCGCGTAGTTGGAGGTGCAGACCAGGGTGATCTTCCTGCGGAACAGCTCCCTGAACAGGCGTGTTATCAGCATCGCGTCGCCAATGTCGTGGACATGGAATTCGTCGAAGCAAAGCAGCCGGCAGTCTCCTAGCAGTTCGTCGAGCGCACCGCCCAGGGCATCGGGCCGCCCCTGGCGGCGGAACATACCGTCATGAAGCCGGCGAAAGAACGCATGGAAATGCGTCCGGCGCAGGCCCTGCAAATCGGCGCTGCGAAAGAAGCCATCCATCAGCCAGCTCTTGCCGCGCCCGACCGGCCCCCACAGGTAGAGGCTGCGCGGCGCTTGCCGGAATAGCGACGGACCTCGACGCAAGCGCTCCGCCAATCGATCGAGATGAAGAATGGCATTGCCCTGGGCTGCGTCCAGCACATAGCCGCGCCGTTGCGCCTCTTGGTGGAAATAGCGGGCTACGGGCGTTGTGGGCTTGGTGCCGGTCATGGGTGAACGCCACGAAAAAGAACCGAAAGACACACTCCGTTGATGCTCAGCCTGAGAGGGCCCTTAAACCGAGAACGGCATTCTAGCGCTGCGTCCTGCCCATGCTCCAGCCGCCAGACCGAACGGCGGGCGATAGTCGGACAGGCCCTTTGATCATGACCGCCACGGTCGCGATACGGAATCGCGCTCAGCCGCTACTTCCGCCCCACTGTTTCCGCCGCTTCCGCTGCCGAGCCCATTATCACCGGAGTTTTTTCCTACAGCAGTCCTCCCAGTCCCCTACGAAAACCAAGAAGTTCTACCGGCCAAAGCCAGAAAACTACGATTGTCGCCGTTTCAGCCTCGCCTCAGGCTATCGCCCACTCGATTCTCCGCCTTGAAACCGATCGTTCTGCACATGCCTGCGGATATCGGCTTCTTTTCTCTGCAAGAACCGCGCTCCGGGCCGATTGACCATGCATCCAGCTTTTCCGCGTAACCAGGCTAGCCTTTCTTTCCCACCTCCCTCTCCAAAACCTTCCGGCAGTTCCACTTCGATCGTTCCATCCCTCAGGGCCGGACCGCTGCTCCGTACGGGCCTCATGGGAATGGCCATGTTGTCGTCCTGCCTTGCCAATGCCGCCCCGGATGCGGGGCAAGCGCTGCGTGACGTGGAAAGCCGACGCCTGAACCTGCCCGCGCCGGTGGAACTGGACGCCGAGCGCCCCAGCCCCGAGGACGGCGTATCACGGGCTGCCGAAGAGGGCGGCCCGACGGTGCTGGTCAAGCGCTTCCAACTCAGCGGCAACAGGCAGTTCGACGATCGACGCCTGCTGGCGCTCCTGCACGACCTGCCGGGCCAGGAACTCAATCTGAGCCAATTGCACGCCGCCGCCGCCCGCATCGGCGATTTCTATCAGGAAAAGGGATATGTGCTGGCGCGCGCCTTCCTCCCGGCACAGGAAATCCAGGATGGAACGGTACGCATCGAAGTGCTCGAGGGACGCTACGGCAGGATCGAACTGCACAACACGTCCCGAACGCTGGACCGCGTTCTACTCCGCCCCTTGAGCGCACTCGAACGAGATACCGCGGTCCAGGGCTCGGAGCTGGAGCGTGCGCTTCTGCTCCTGAGCGACATTCCCGGCCTCCAGGCCAAAGGCACCCTGCTGCCGGGCCAGGCGCAGGGAACCACGGACTTGCGCGTCGAGGCCCGCCCCGGCCCGTTGGTCGGCGGCAGGCTGGAGGCAGACAACTATGGCGGCCGCTACATGGGGGAATATCGCCTGGGAACCACCCTCGACTTCAACAGCCCGCTGCGACTGGGCGACCAGGCGAGACTGAGCCTGCTGGGCAGCGACCGGCACCAACGCTACTACCGTGCAGCCTATCAACTGCCCCTTGGTTCCCGAGGCACGCGCATCGGACTGGCCCACGCCGAGACGACCTATCGACTGGTACGCGATTTCTCGCGCCTGGATGCCCATGGCCGGGCCATTACCGACAGTCTGTTCGTCAGCCAGCCCCTGCTGCGTAGCCGCAGCTTAAGCCTGTCCACCCAGTTGCAATATGAAAACAAGCGACTTCGCGATGACCAGGAGCGTACCGGGAGGCATAGCCGCAAGGAGATCCGCCTGTGGACCGCCAGCATCAGCGGAAACGCCCAGGACCGCTTGTTCGGCGGTGGACAGAGCGGCTTCTCGCTGGCCTATGCCCACGGCCAGCTCGCCATCGACTCCGCCGAAGAGCGGCTGCTGGACCGCTACACCATCGGTACCGCCGGCAGCTTCGACAAGATCATGCTCAACGCCGTACGCCTGCAGCACCTGGGCGACCGCCTGCAGTTGTTCGCCCAACTCAACGCCCAGTGGAGCGGCGGCAACCTCGACAGCGCGGAACAGTTCGACATGGGCGGCCCCTACGGCGTTCGGGCGTTCCCCCTGGGCAGCTACAAGGGCTACGGCGACGAAGGCTGGCAAGCCAGTGCGGAGCTGCGCTACAGCCTGGCTCCGGGCTGGCAGCTGAGTTCGTTCGTCGACCAGGGCGCGGTGAAATTCCTCAAGCACCCCAACACCACGGAAGGCAATCGCAACCGCATGGCCGCCGTCGGCAGCGGCGCAACCTGGTACGGAACGGATCACCAGGTCAGCCTGACCGCAGCCTGGCCCCTGAGCCAGGAAAACAACATCGAGCCCGAGCGCACTCCCCGGCTGTGGCTGCAAGCGACCCGCTACTTCTGAGCAAGCTCCCGCCCGCCATGCCGGCGGGCCCCACTGAAAGGAAAAGCCATGAACAAGAGCTATACGCTGGTCTGGAACCAGGCCACAGGCTGTTGGAACGTCGCAAGCGAAGGTACCCGTCGGCGCAGCAAGAGCGGACGCGGCAAGGCGCTCGTAGTCGCCGGAGCGTCACTGCTCGGCCTGTTCTGCCAGGCCCCCGCCTTCGCCCTGCCCAGCGGCGCCACGGTCGTTTCAGGCGATGCCGGATTCCAGACATCCACCGATGGCCGGCATATGGTCATCGACCAGCAGAGCCACAAGCTGATCACCAATTGGAACGAGTTCAGCGTCCGTGCCGATGAGCGGGTCAGCTTCCACCAGCCGGGCCAGGACGCCGTCGCCCTGAACCGGGTGATCGGCCGCAACGGCAGCGATATCCAGGGGCGGATAGATGCCAACGGCAAGGTCTTCCTGGTCAATCCCAACGGCGTGGTCTTCGGCAAGTCCGCCCAGGTCAACGTAGGCGGCCTGGTGGCTTCCACCCTGGACCTGGCCGACAGGGACTTCCTCGCCGGCAACTACCAGTTCTCCGGCGACTCCGGCGCAACCGTAAGCAATGCCGGCAGCCTGCAAGCCAGCGAAGGCGGCAGCATCGCCCTGCTGGGCGCCCGGGTCAGCAACGACGGCGTGATCCAGGCGCAACTCGGCGACGTGGCCCTGGGCGCAGGCCAGGGCATCAACCTCAATTTCGACGGCGACGGCCTGCTCAACCTGCAGGTGGACAAGGGCTCGGTCGACGCTCTCGCACACAACGGCGGCCTCATCCGCGCCGATGGCGGCCAGGTGCTGATGAGCGCCCGCAGCGCCGACAGCCTGCTCAAGACCGTCGTCAACAACCAGGGCACTCTCGAGGCCAGGACGCTACGCAGCGCGGAAGGACGCATCGTCCTCGACGGCGGCGAACAGGGTACCGTGCGGGTGGCCGGCAAGCAGGACGCCAGCGCCATCGGCGGAGGCAATGGCGGCCTGGTGCTGAACCAGGGCGCGAACGTCGAGATACAGCGAACCGCGCAGGTGGACACCCATGCCGACCAGGGCGCAACCGGCACCTGGAGGATTCTCTCGCACGAGGTCAGCGTAGCCGCTGTCGGCCAGGCAAACGCTGCCGGTGATGGTTCCGGCCAGGTCCATGTAGCGCAGGGCCCAGCCGGGGCCAATGCGTCCGATAGCAACGGCGTGACCATCGTTCAGCAGCAGCCGGCCGTCGACCTCGCCGCCGGCGCCAACGGTACCTCCGCAGTGCAGAGCCAGAGCGGCGCCAACATCGGCTCGGGCGCGAGTGGCATCAGCGTCGTGCAGAGCCAGAACAGCCCCAACATCGGCTCGGGCGTCAATGGCGTGACTGTCGTGCAGAGCCAGAACGGTGCCAATATCGGTTCGGGCGCAAGTGGCATCACCGTTGTGCAAAGCCAGAATGGCGCAAATATCGGTTCAGGCGCGAGTGGCATCAGCGTCGTGCAGAGCCAGAGCGGCCCCAGCATCGGCTCGGGCGTCAATGGCGTCACAATCGTACAGAGCCAGAGCGGTGCCAACATCGGCCCCGGCGTCAGCGGAATCGATGTCGTCCAGACCCAGACTCTCCCCAACCTGAGCCCAGGCGCCAATGGCTCCAGCATCGTCCAGGTCCAGACGCTACCCGATATCGCCGCCGACGCCGGCAATGTGCATGTCATGCAGGTCCAGACCGGCGGTAACAAGGTCTTCGGCAACTCCGCCACCAACGTCAGGTCACGTACCGTTCAGGCCCGGAGCAACGAGAATGTCGGTTCCGGCCTGGCGAATCCAAGCAGCGCGGGAAAAGGCCCGACGTTGCATGCCGATACCCTGGCCCGCAACCTTTCCACAAGCAACGTCGAAGTGGTCGCCACCCGGGGCAACGCGCATGTCGGCGCGCCGCTGTCCTGGGACAGCGGCAACGGCCTGACGCTAACCGCCGAGCGCGGGGACCTCAGGATCAATGGCGCGCTGACGGCCCAGGGGGAAAACGCCAGCCTTACTCTCAATGCCGGGCAGCGCCCTCTCCGTATCGACAACAGCCTCTCTCTCACTGGCCAGGGAGCCCGGGTCGAATTCAATTCGGACAAGGGTTATGCCCTGGCCGAAGGCGCCCGGATCACTCTGTCCGGCAAGAACGCAGGATTCCGCGCCAATGGGCGGGACTACAGCGTGATCCAGGACCTGCAGCAGTTGCGCGGCATCGATAGGGACCTGGGCGGCAGCTATGTCCTCGGCAATCGAATCGCAGGCGGCAACTCCAGCTTCCTGTCGATAGGCAACGCCAGCGCCTTCGGCGGTACCTTCGACGGCCTGGGCAACACCATCGATAATCTCGCCGTCTACGGCACCGGCGCCTACTCCGGCCTGTTCAGCGTCAACCGGGGCACCCTCCGCAACCTGAACCTGGAACGCATTTCCGCCGATGGAGCACAGGCCACCCACTACAACGTCCAGGTCGGTAGCCTGGCCGCCGTCAACCTCGGTCGCATCGACAATGTGAACGCCAGCGACATCCGTATCGCCGCGGCCTCGCAGCTGAACAGCCTCGGCGGGCTGGTCGCGCTGAACCTGGGCAGCATCGACAACGCCAGCGCCAGCGGCACGCTGGTCGGCAACCGCCACACCTATGCTCTGGGCGGACTCGCAGCCGAAAACATCAGCACAGCCAGGGGCGTGGCCAGCATCTCCAACAGCCGGGCCGATTTTGCCATCTCCGGCCAGTTGAAGGACCATGCCAGCCACTACGGCGCGGGGGGCCTGGTAGGCAGGAACCGCGGCGGCCTCATCCGCAGCAGCGGCAGTCAGGGAACGCTGTCGCTGAGCGGTCACGGGATGAACCTGGGAGGACTGGTCGGATACAGCTCCGCCGGCGGACTGGCGGACGTTTCCGCCTCCGTCGACGTCTCAGGCAACGGACAGCGCGGCCTGTACGGTGGGCTCATCGGCCTCAACGTAAACAGTGGTATTGCCCACGCCACGGCCAGCGGCAAGGTCCGGGGCACAGACGCGGAAGCACTGGGCGGGCTGATCGGCCGGAACCTGAACGCGGCCATCAACAACGCCAGCGCCCATGGCGATGTCAGCCTGCAAGCCGGTCGCTACCTGGGAGGCCTGATCGGCCACAACCAGGCAGGCAACCTGGCCAACGTCAGTGCCAGCGGCAACCTGAGTGGTGGGTCGCTGCTCCAGGCCGGCGGCCTGATCGGTCTCAACGCCAATGCCTCGCTGGTCAATGCCTCCGCCAAGGGCAATGTCGCTACCCGCGGAGCAGAAGCGGTTGGCGGTCTGCTCGGAGAAAACCTGTACGGCTCCGTCATCAACGGTTCCGCCAGTGGCGAAGTCACCGACGGCAGCGGCAAAACCCTGGGTGGCCTGATAGGGTCCAACCTCGGCGGCAATCATTCCAACCTGAAGGCCTCCGGGTGGGTAAACGCAGGGGCGAACAGTGACGTGGGAGGGCTGATCGGCCACAACCGGGGCGGCAACCACAGCACCCTGGCGGCATCCGGCAATGTCACCGGGGGCAAGGGCAGTCGCGTCGGCGGACTCGTCGGCTATAACGATGCCGCCTCGCTGACGAACGTCTCGGCTTCGGGCAACGTCAACGCCAGTGGTTCCAGGGCCATCGGCGGGTTGATCGGCAGTGACCTGCGAGGTTCGCTGATGCTCGCCAGTAGTCATGGAATCGTGAACGACAAGACCGGCCACAACCTGGGAGGGTTGGTCGGCCGCGGTGAAAACACCTCGATCCGCTCCGCCAAGGCCAGCGGTGCGGTGAGCGGAGGCGCCGGGATCAGGGCCGGCGGACTGGTCGGCTCCCTGGAGGGCTGGCAGGCTCTCATCCTGGGGGCCTCGGCCGGCGGCGATGTGACGGCGGGCTACGATAGCTATATTGGCGGGCTGGTGGGCTTCAGCACCGCCACCATCAGCGGCGCTTCCGCTTCCGGCAAGGTCGGAGGCTCGGGTCTGCTGGGCGGCCTGGTCGCCTGGAACCAGGGGAATGTCATGGGTTCTTCGGCCAGCGGCAGGCTGGAGCCACAAATCCCCAACCAGATCCATGGCGGACTGATCGGCATCAATTTTGGCTGGCAGTCCTGGAACTCGGTATACGGGGCTGCGGCGACCGTTCCAATGATAGGTCGCCACTACAACCTGTGAATCGATTCTCCCGGTACCCGTACCGGGAGGCTTCCTGTTCGATGGAGCGGCCGGGCCTCAGGGCCCGCCGCCTCCAGACGCTCGATGAATGCCATGCGGGAAGGCCAGGCGTCGGAGAAACAGGGCTGGAAGAGCGGCCCCTCCTCCTTCCCACAGGCCAGCATTCGGAAAAATAAGGGTACAGAAACGAAAAAGCCCACCTTCGCAGGTGGGCTTTTTCGTCTTGAATATGGTGGGTCGTGTAGGATTCGAACCTACGACCAATTGGTTAAAAGACAATTGGCCTAGGTTTCTCTAGGAAGGGTTTCTACCCAGCCACCTTTCACACCAGCAGCCTCTAATGACCCCCACATTAGAGGCTGTAGACATGAATGCGAAAGCGACTTCGGTTGTATCCACCAAGGGTGGTGTAGGGAAATCCACCACCGCCGCCAACCTCGGTGCATTTTGCGCCGATGCTGGCCTGAAGACCCTCCTCATCGACCTGGACCCCGTCCAGCCCTCCCTATCTTCGTACTACGAGCTTCCTGAAGTCGCCCAGGGCGGCATCTACGACCTGCTCGCCGCCAACATAACTGACCCAGCGAGGATCATCTCCAGGACGATTATCCCCAACCTGGACGTCGTGATTTCCAACGACCAGAACAACCAGCTCAACAACCTACTGCTCCAGGCGCCCGATGGCCGGCTCCGGCTGGCAAACCTCATGCCGTCCCTGAAACAGGGCTACGACCTGGTGCTGATCGACACCCAAGGTGCGCGCTCCGCTTTACTCGAAATGGTCGTGCTCGCATCGGATTTGGTTGTTTCCCCCCTGCAGCCCAACATGCTCACTGCCCGCGAGTTCAACCGCGGCACCATGCAAATGCTCGATGGACTGCGCCCCTACGAGCGCCTCGGCATGCGGATCCCCAAGGTTCAGATCGTCATCAACTGCCTGGACCAGACCAATGACTCCCGGGCGATTCACGAGAATGTGCGTGCCATCTTCGATGAGCATCAGGATATTTCTGTACTCGAAACGACTGTCCCGGATGCCGTCGTGTTTCGCAATGCAGCATCGCGCGGGCTACCAGCGCACCGCCTCGAAACGCGGCAACCCTCGAATCGCACATCAGCGCCCGCGCTGGAAATCATCCGTAACCTGGCCATCGAGGTCTTTCCCGAGTGGACTGACCGCTTCCTCGCGCTGACGCCGGAGGCGGTAGCAGCACTGGTCAAGGGAGGGCGCTGACATGGCGAAGCCTCCTATCACCCAAGCCCGCGACGTCGACGCGGAACTTGTGCTGCAACTGAACAAGTTCGGCAGCGCCGCCGACCTTCGGAGCCAACAGGCCAAGTTGACCGGCGCTGCGCGAGAAATACGCAAGCTGACTGGTGGCGGTACCGACCTGTTCGGGAAGCTGGGTTGCTACTTGAGCTTCGAGCAAAAGCAGCTCCTACAAGACGCTGCGCGCTTGCTCGACTCGGTGAACCAGCAGGTCGAGCATGCGAAGGAAAAGCGTGATCGCGACGAGAAACAGGCCAAGAAGCGGCGTGAGCTGCGCGAGCGCCTGGCCAAGCAACTGGTCGCCTCGAACTACCCGCTTCCGGGAAATACGCTCGAAGAGCGGCTGGAAATCCTGCAGATCGCGTTGATCTACAACCGGGCCAAGGTGTTCGATCCCCTGTACTCCACGCACCAGCTCCACTCAAAACTCAAACGCTGGCTGGAGCGTCCCAAGCAGCTCATCGGGTGGCGCAGTGAAGCCGAGTATTTCGCTAGTCAGGTGGGGAGCCTGCGATGTGACTTCATTAGCCACCTGACTCACGAAATCGCCTACGACGATGGCAGTGAAGTCGAGGAGCGCCTGCGCGTCATCAAGCAGAAGGTCGCTGACTGCACCGCACAGATCGCTCTGACCAGCGAGGAGCAGGAAACCCTTCAGCTCTGGACAGACGCTCTGCAATCGGCTCCGGAGGGCCTCATATGAACCTCCAGAACCGCAACAACCTCATCCTGAGCCTGATCGCCGAGACCCAGTTCGACGCCTACGTGCAAGGCTACATGGCCAAAGCAGGCGCTGCCGCCGGTGCTTCCGACAATCTGCTGGTCGAGGCTGAAGGTGCTGCGATGCTGCAGGGCCTTGTCGCTCCGGTTCGCGCTCAGCAGCGTGCCTGTGGACAGCCCCTGCAGAACGCCCTGCTCCAAATCGCCCACGACCTACTGTTGCAGACGAAGTCGCAACTGGCCATCGCGGCCAATGCCAGCTCGATCCACGTGATCCAGCGGGACATGAACAGGGCTATCTGGAATATCGCGACTGCAATCGATCACCTGGCCGAGTTCGCCCAACCCTCCCAGGACACCGTGAAGGTGATCGAGCGGCTGATGCTCTTCGTCGGCAGCTCGCCTAGCCCGGAAGGCCAGCAACTGGCCGCAGAGGCAAGTGCAGTGCTTGGCATGAGCGAGGGGGGCCTGGCATGAAGCCTATGATTCAAGCCCACCTGGTCGAGCGCGACCAGTTCGGCTTCTGGACCCATCCGAACTATCCGGACCTGGCCGACAACTGCTCTTCCAGCGAGGCGCAGGAAACTCTGCGCCGGCTTGGACTGGAGTTGCAGAACGTCTTCATGGAGTCGGATGCGCCTCGCCTCTACGACTCTGCCCGTTCGGACCAACGATACAGCGAGTGGATCCCAACGCGGCCCGAAGGCGCCGGTTGGTTCGTGCTGTCGATCCACGATACCGATAACGGCCCGGTGTGTCAGTACGTGCGACCGCTCGGAGAGCACCTGAGTCCAATCGGTCTCGATGCGGCAGCAGAACAGCATGAGCGCCTGCTCAGCGAGGCTTGTGCCAAGGCCTTGAATCAGCGCGACGTCGCCCAGGCCAGGGTCGCGGAGCTGGAGCACGTCCTGCGGGTAGTGGTCAACGCTGCCGACCATGGCTCATGGCCGACCACGGTGATGCATGGCATCGAGAAGGTGCGTGAAGTTCTCGCAGGCTCAGCCCCGTCCGCCAAGGCTCAGCACAGCGTGCCTGATGGCTACCGCCTGGTCCGCCTCGAACACTTCGCCGCCATCAAGGCGCAGCTCGATCCTGAGCAGGTCGACGCGTACCGGGGCCGGAACATCTACGACGAAGACAAGGTGTACGCGAACTGGAACAAATGCCGCTCGGCACTCGACGAGATAAAGGATGTGTTTCAGCAGATCGATTGGGACACCGAAAACGAGCTGGCCGACCTGCTCGCCGCCGGCTCCTCCCAAGCTAAGCCCAGCACCGACGACGGGCAGGGAGGCAGGCCATGAGTGACCCCAAGCTCAAGCCCTGCCCGCTCTGCAGCAGCACGAACATTCGAATGCTGGAACCCGAGCTGCTCGACACCGATGCCTGGAACTGTGCCATTGAATGCCAGGACTGCCAGGTTCACATCGGGCCGTCCTACTGCGAGCCAGACCCGGTAACAGCGAGGTATTCAGCACAGGTCGACTGGAACAGGCGCCCAAGCGCAAAAAGCCACGCGGACGAGCGTGAGCAGTTCTTGATGGCCAACCTGCTCGCCGCCCTGGAGGTCGCACTGGGCAACGTAGCAGCCCTGGCTATTGTCGACCGGGTACGGCAGGTCGCAGACCGAATTTACCCAACTTCAAACCTCTCCCCTGTTCCGCAGGCCTGGCTCGATGTACAGGCCGAGCGCCGGCGCCAGATCACCGTCGAAGGCTTCGATACCAGCAACGACGACGCTAGCGCTGGCCAGATCGCCCAGGCAGCCGGCTGCTACGCACTCCATGCCGGCGGCATCGGCACCGACCGGCCGGGCGGCATTCGGAATGGCTCTGCACTGTTTTGGCCCTGGGACGAAGAGTGGTGGAAGCCTAAGTCGGCGCGCGAGAACCTGGTACGCGCCGGCGCCCTGGTGCTAGCCGAGATCGAGCGCCTGGACCGCTCCGCCACCGAGCAGGGCTCAACCTGCTGCAAGGGGGGCGCGTAATGGACAAGCAAAAAGTCCTTGCCAAGGTCGAGAAGCTGATGGCCCTTGCGAATGCCAAGGGGGCCACGCCGAACGAGGCGGAAACCGCATTGCGCCAGGCCGCGATCCTGAAGCGCCAGTTCGACCTCAGCGATGCGGAGATCTCGGCCCACACGGTGGAGACCGCGTGCGTTCCCACTCGAACCAGGCGCTCTCCTGCCCCATGGCTGCATGAACTGGCCGGGATCTGCGCCAGTTCCTTCGGCTGCGACTACCTGGCGGCATACGCGATGCCAGCGGGCTGGACGTTCAAGTTCATGGGCCGAGGGATCGGCCCTGAGCTAGCCGCTCACGCCTACTCTACGCTCCACCACCAACTGGTGGCGGCGCGCTCGGCTCATGTCGCTCAACAGAAGCGCTGCAAGCTGTCGACCAAGCGCCGTCGCAGCAAGCTCTTCGTCGAAGGCTGGCTTCTCGCAGTGCGTTCGCTGGTACGTGACTTTGCCGGCAGGCCGGACGAGTCGACTCAAGCAGCCATCAAGGCCTACCTCGAACTACACCATCCGGAGCTGAAACTCCTGGAGCCGGCAGCGCCGACGAAGCCCCTGGCCTATGACCAGGCTTCGCTGCACGCAGGCTGGGAGCACGGCAAAAACACTCGCCTGCACCGCGGCGTCAGCCGGCGAGTTCAGGTCGCGCTCGAGCAGGGAGGTTCCCGATGACTCGCTCTGCTCTCTCGAACATCGCCTACGAGGCTCTGGTGCGTGCCCGCCGCAAATTCAGCAACCGAGAGGAGCGCTGCATCCGCGAAACCTGGACCGCCGAACAGGAACTGGTGCTGCTGCGCCTGTATCCGGATATGCCGAACGAGGTCCTGGCAGCCAGGTTGAACAAAACGCTCCAGCAGATCTGCTCCAAAGCGTATCGGCTCGGGCTGAAAAAAAGCCCCGAGTTCTCCAAGAAGATCCGGCAGGACTGGGGCAGCGCAACTCGGTTCAAGAAGGGAAACACCCCATGGAACTGCGGCATGAAGGGGCTTCCCGCGCGAGGACGCTCATCGGAAACGCAGTTCAAGAAGGGGCAGAAGCCCCACACATGGCTCCCGGTCGGCAGCACACGGGTAAGTGCCGATGGCTACCTGCAACGAAAGATCTCGGATACCGGCTATCCCCCCCGGGACTGGAAGAGCATTCACATCCTGCTCTGGGAAGAACACGTCGGCCCCATCCCAACCGGCCATTGCGTCTGCTTCAAGGACAACAACAAGCAGAACGTCGTCATCGACAACCTGGAACTCATCACCCGGGCCGAACGCATGCGCCGCAACTCCATCCATCGCTATCCACCTGAGCTGAAGAGCGCAATCCGCGTCATCAGCAAGCTCAAGCGCACCATTCAGGAGGTCGAGCATGAAAAACAAGATTGAGGATCTGCGTAATCACCTCTTTGCCACCATCGAAGGCCTGCTGGACGAAGAGAAGCCTCTGGATATCGAACGCGCGAAAGCGGTGGCTCATGTGAGTTCGGTGATCATCGAGTCCGCCAAGGTGGAGGTGAAAGCGCTAGAGATCATCGGCGCCCCGGGCGGAAGCACGTTCATGCAGATCGGCCGGGAGGACTCGAAGTGAGTGTTCTGGAACTCACGCCGCCGCACTCCGTCGAGGCGGAGCAAGGGGTACTCGGCGGTCTGATGCTGGACAACGCGGCATGGGACATTGTCGGCGATCACCTGCAGAAGGAGGACTTCTTCCGGCATGAACATCGGCTGATCTTCACCGCCATCAGCGAGTTGGCCGCGAAGGACGCCCCGTTTGACGTCGTGACGGTGTCGGAAGCGATCGAAGACCTTCCAGAAGCCGGTGGGCTGGCCTACCTCGGCCAGCTCGCTGACAACACGCCCTCCGTGGCCAATATCGAGGCTTACGCGCAGATCGTTCGCGATCGGGCGCACCTGCGGCAGTTGATGTCTCTCGGGCACCACTGCACCAGAACCGCCTCGAACCACCAGGCGAATCCCTGTGAGGTTCAGGAGGAGATCGAGCAGAAGCTGTTCGCCCTCGGCCAAGATCAGCACAAGTCCGACTTTGTCGATATCAACAAGGGCCTCGCGAAGATCGTCGACACCATCGATTACCGCTTCAACAACAACGTGACGGTAACGGGGGTCCCGACAGGCCTGAAGGATCTCGACGAGCTCTCCGGCGGACTACAGAAGTCGGATCTCATCATCGTCGGTGCCCGTCCCTCGATGGGCAAAACGTCGTTTGCCCTCAACTTGATCGACGCCGCGCTGCAGAGCGACCAACAGAAGTCTGTCCAGGTTTACAGCATGGAAATGCCAGCAGAGCAGCTGCTGTTCAGGCTTGCTGCCCTGCTCGGCCACCTGGACCTTGGCAAGCTGATGAAGGGCCAACTGCAAGAAGAGGATTGGCCCAGGCTGACCGTCGCGATCCAGCGCATAAACGACTATGGCAGCCGACTGGTCATCAACGACCAGGGCAACCTGACGCCGACTGAGCTGCGCGCCAAGGTTCGCCGTGCAGCCAGGAAGTACGGCCACCCCGTACTGATCCTGGTCGACTACCTGCAGCTGATGCGCTGCCCAGGCCTGGAAAACCGAGCCACCGAGATCTCGGAAATCTCCCGCTCGCTGAAAGCACTGGCCAAGGAAATGGATTGCCCCGTCGTGGCCCTGTCCCAGCTCAATCGCAGCCTGGAGAACCGGCCGAACAAGCGACCGAACAACGCAGACCTGCGTGAGAGCGGCGCGATCGAGCAGGACGCGGACGTGATCATGTTCGTGTACCGCGACGAGGTCTACCACCCCAACACCGAGGCCAAGGGCATCGCCGAAATCATCATCGGCAAGTACCGCAACGGCCCTATCGGCACCGTCCACACCGCCTTCATCGCCAACCAGACCCGCTTCGCCGACCTTGCACCAACTTGGCAGGGAGCTCTTGCATGAGCTCCTTCATTGAACTTCCGATCTCTCGCCGGCGGGAGCCGGCAAGGAGTCTAGTCATGCGTGACCAGCAGCCCGCTAACAATCTCCTTTCGATAGCGAGCGCCGAATGGATACAAGCCTTGCAGAACTTCTGCCACCACGGACGAGTGTATGACGGGTCCGCCGCCAATGCCTGGCTATTGGATGCCTGCCTACTTGTTCCCAGCGCTGCCCTCATCCACGGTGTCATCGAGTACGTTCTTAACAGCCGTGAGGACATACCATACGGAGGGCTACGCCCAAGCTGGGTGGCTCAGCGGCTCGAGCAGGAGGGATTGATTAGTCACCGGTGCGGGGCAGTCTTGCACTGGCAGGAGCACGGCTATCGCTTTTCCACGGTGGTCAGGATCGACCCCGAACAGATTTGGCCCGATAAGCGCTCGAGACCCGAAGCATTCGTTACCGGACCACTAGATAGCCAGGAGCTTGGGGTAATTGAAATCCTGGCGCATCCGAACGCCAGACGTCGTAGTCCGTCCCCGGTGCGCCTGGCAGCACTGGTTCGATCTTCGCTAGCCATACCTGCTGAGCCTCTTCATCCCATTGCAAATCCGCCAGTTCTTCATGCAGTGCTAGCCACCTATCCCGAATTGGCATCTCCCGAATGGTTTCCAGTGGCCAGGAGTAGCGACGCATGAGCGCATACTCAATGGCATCCATGCCCCATAGCCTCCAGCCTTTGTCACGTGCCAGTGAGTTACCAAGGGTACACAGCACAAAGACTTGGCTTATCCATTGCGCTCTGGCCATCGTCATAGGCAATCCGTCCCCCTTTTGTGAGTCAGGAACGCATGCCTGGATCTGGATAAGCATCTCGTCGTATCCAAAGCGGTATTCGTTCTTCATGCCGGACCTCCTGTGGTCTGGGTGGGTTTGTTTGGCGACGCCAACCTTACCACCGGATGCGTCCGGCTCCCTTTTAGCAGCGACCGTCACGCCTTCAGCGCTACCGGTCCTGCAATCTCATTTTTCATCTCATCTTCCGCTGCCAGTTGCCGGCCCACGCCGGCAAGGAGTCCACGCATGACCACTTCCCAGCACCTGGTCACCCACCAGTGCATGAATTGTGACCAGCACCACCCACACCACTTGGTGCGCCAGGTTCTCCCCGCCGAGAACACCCCGGAAGGTGAAGCCGAGGTGTTGGTCTGCCCCTGCTGCGGGAGCTACGACGTCCATCAGTTGGAGGCAGTCCGAGATGAACACTGAAGCCCGTTTCCCGAGCATCCACGCCTCGGCCGCGTTCACCGACTCGGCGGTGGTTCATGCCAATCACGTTGGGGTCAACCCGATCGAGCTGGACGCCCTCAGCCAAGTGATCTCGCGCCTTTCGCGGGACGAGAGCACGGTCGCGCCCAGTTCGATGGAGCGAGAGCTTCGTGAGCTGGAAGAACTGGGGTACATCGAGATCTCAACCACCCAGGCCGGGACCCTGGTGGTCACTACGCGCGCTCCGGGGCAACTGCTTTCGGCCTACTTCTGGTCGGTATGGATCCCGCGACACCTGTTCAGCTGCTCGCTGAAAGTGAGCCTGGTGCCGCACCTCTGCTGCGGCACTCAGGACTCACAGCACCTCACCGCCGTGTTCCGCATTGCAGGCAGCAAGGACGCCGCGCGTGAGTTCCTGCATCAGTTGGCCAACAACTATCCCGGGCATGAGCCGGAGTTGCCCGAACTGGTGGCCGTTCAGGTCGGTGATGCACTCAGCAAGGAGGCCGAATCATGAAGGCGTCCCAGACCTATCAGTGCATCGTCAAGTTCGATGGTGCCGGCTTCTGGACCAATACCATTAAGAAGCAGCGTGCGACCTGCACCTGGAGCGACAAGGTGGCAGCCTCCCGCCTTGACGAACGGCTGTTTGGCGAGGACAACGCCTACATCACCCGTATGCCGGCACAGGCAGGCGACCACGAAAAGCGCGTCGAGAGCCGCTGGGAGCTGTCCTGTGGCAATCCCAAGGAGGTAGCGTGCGATGGCTGACGTCACTGCCTACCGACCGCTCGAGCACTTCCAGAAAGGCGAGCTGATGCTCGAGCTCAAGTTGCGTGAAGGTCCTTCGTGGATCTGTCTGAACTGCGGCTATCACCTGGATGGCAGCGGCGCACAGCCCTGCCCTGACTGCGGAAAGTCGCGCTACTGGACCAGCGGTTGGAGTGTAGGTCGTGGCCATCGCTTCTCGGCAGCAAGGGAGGAGTGGGAAAACCGCCTCAGGACACGGTCGCGGTCACCTGTCGCGTCAACGGCACCAGTAGCAACTGACGACGTATGCACTCAACTGCGCACAGAGGTCCGCATGCTGCGTTCCGCGCATGACGACCTGGCCTGCAGCCGGCAGAGCGATCGTCGCAGCCTTCAGGCGCTGGTGAAACGTCTCCTGGATGCCGCCGCCACCGATAGCCTTCCCCGCTCCCTTGCAGAGATGGAGACCTGGCTGCAGCTCAACAGCGAGGAGACCACGAATGCGTAGTTTCCTTCGCGGCGCCCGGGAAAGCGTTCGCCGGCTGGTGGCCTTCGCTCAAGCCGAAGGCTGGAGCGTCGACCGCTCCGCCGGCGGCCACTTGAAGCTCAGCAAGATCGGCTGCGCCTCGATCTTCATCTCTTCCACGCCAAGCGACGCACGCGGCGAGCTCAATGCCCGCGCCCTGCTCCGTCGAGCCGACAGGCAGCGTTCCCTGAACCAGGAGTCTTTCTGATGCCTATCAAACACGCCATCGTCCACCTGATCGAGAAGAAGCCCGACGGCACCCCGGCCGTGCTCCACGCGCGCGACGCCGAACTGGGCGGCTCCCAGGCCATCGAGAACCTGCTGGCCGACCTCAACGAAAGCTACAACGCCAAGAACAAGGCCTGGGGCTTCTTCCAGGGCGAGTCCGGAGCCTACCCGTTCAGCGGCTGGCTCGGTGAATACCTGGAGGGCGACCGCGACTTCGTCGGCTTCAGCCGCGAAGCGGTCGAGCACCTGCAGAAGCTGATGGAGGAGTCCAATCTCTCCACCGGCGGCCACGTCCTGTTCGCCCACTACCAGCAGGGCATGACCGACTACCTGGCGATCGCCCTGCTGCACCACAGCGAAGGCGTGGCGGTGAACGAGTCGCTGGAGGTCTCCCCGTCGCGGCACCTCGACTTCGGCCAGCTGTACCTGGCCGCGCGGATCAACATCTCCGAGTGGCGTAACAACAAGCAGTCGATGCAGTACATCTCGTTCATCAAGGGCAAGGGCGGGAAGAAGACCTCCGACTATTTCCGCGACTTCATCGGCTGCCAGGAGGGCATCGACTCACCCGGTGAAACCCGTACCTTGCTCAAGGCCTTCAGCGACTTCGTGGAAAGCGAGGGCATGGCCGAGCAGCAGGCCCGTGAGAAGACCGAGACGCTGGTCGACTACGCCACCTCCCAGGCGCGCATCGGCGAGTCGATGACCCTCGACGCACTCTCGGAACTGATGGACGACCAGCAACCGCGGGCGTTCTACGACTACATCCGCAACAAGGACTATGGCCTGTCGCCGGAAATCCCGGCGGACAAGCGCACCCTCAACCAGTTCCGCCGCTTCACCGGCCGCGCCGAAGGCCTGTCGATCAGCTTCGAGGCGCACCTGCTGGGCTCCAGGATCGAGTACGACGAGGAGCGCGACACACTCCGGATCAGCAGCCTCCCCACTCAGCTTCGCGACCAGCTCAAGCGCCGCAAGGCGGAGCAGGAGAGCACGTCATGAAAGGGGTTCGTCGCCCAATCCTGCGCTACCACGGAGGCAAGTGGAAACTTGCTCCCTGGATCATCCAGCACCTGGCGCCACATCACACTTACGTCGAGCCCTTCGGCGGTGCAGCCTCCGTCCTGCTCCGGAAAGCCCGCAGCTACGCCGAGATCTATAACGACCTCGACGGGGACGTGGTGAACCTGTTCCGCGTCGCGCGGGATCACGGTGAGGAACTGCGCCAGGCCCTGGCGCTTACCCCGTTTGCCCGGGAAGAGTTCGAAGCCAGCTACGCGGAAACGTCCGATCCGCTCGAGCGCGCGCGGCGGATGGTTATCCGAAGCTTGCAAGGTTTCGGTACCGCAGCTGCGTCCGGCGAACGTACAGGGTTCCGCTCAACCTCGACCAGGTCCGGTACCGGACCTGCACTGGACTGGCGCAACTACCCCGACACGCTGACCGCGATAACAGAACGCCTGCAGGGCGTGGTGATCGAGAACCGCGACGCCCTCGCGCTGATGGAGTATCACGACCGGCCGAATACGCTGCACTACGTGGATCCGCCCTACGTCCACTCGACCCGCAGCACGAAGGTGCGCCACAACGCCACCGGCAAGTCGTACCGGTACGAACTGGACGACAACCAGCACAAGGAGTTGGCGGCATTCCTCAAACGGCTGCGCGGCATGGTGGTGCTCTCCGGATATCCCTGCCCCCTCTACGACGAGCTCTACATCACCTGGCACAGAGTCGACCGCCACGCCTATGCAGACGGATCCAGAGAGCGAATCGAATGCCTCTGGCTCAACAGCGCAGCGCTTGAGGGGTTGGCACAACTGGACTTCTTCCAGGCCAGTAATGCGTCTCCATCGCCCTCATTCCAGACCACGGCCGCTCATTACTGAGCGATCTGCAGGAGAACAACATGAAGAACGTTACTTCGATCGACCGCAAACACGCAGAAGACAAGTTTGTTGTACGCATGCCGCAAGGGCTCCGCGATCAACTCAAGCAAAAAGCCGCAGATAACCACCGCTCGGCCAACAGTGAAATCGTCTACCGGCTGGAGCGCAGCAACGCGCTCGAAGAAGAACTCGCGCGAGCAAACCGAATGGTCGACGAACTCTTCGCCAAGAACCAGCGCCTGCAGGCTGAGCTGGCGGCGGCGAACACGCCTCAGGTGGCGGAGGCATGAGTATGGCCAAGATCAACCCGCAAGATCTGAAAGACCGGCTACTTGCCCCTGGTTTTACCGCGCCGCCCAAGGTTCTGGAGCAGTTGTCGGACCCGATCAGCGACACGCCCATGGTGCTGACACTCGACCAGGTCCTCCCCTGGCACGATAACCCCCGGACCACTCGAAACCCGAAATACGATGAGTTGAAAGAATCGATCCGGCATCGAGGCCTCGATACGCCGCCACCAGTGACTCGACGCCCTGGGGAAGACAAATACCGCATTCGCAACGGCGGTAACACTCGCCTGGAAATTCTCAACGAGCTCTACAAAGAGACCGGCGACGAGCGTTACTTCCGCTTCAACTGCCTGTTCAGGCCCTGGGACAAGCAGCGCGGCGAAATCATCGCGCTGACTGGTCACCTGGCTGAGAACGATCTGAAGGGTGACCTGAAGTTCATTGAGCGAGCTATTGGAGTTAAAAAGGCGAAAGTCCTCTATGAACAAGAGAGCGGCGGTGAAAGCATTTCCCAGCGTGAGCTGGCACGTCGGCTAAAAGCGGATGGCTACCCAGTATCTCAGTCCCACATAAGCAAAATGCTGGATACCGTTGAGTTCCTGCTTCCAGCCATACCAAGCATGCTGTACTCGGGCCTGGGGGTTGATCGTGTTTCTCGCATTCTCTCACTGCGCAAGGCCTCTCTGAGCTGCTGGAAACGCCTTTACTCCGGCGAGGGTATCGACTTCGAGATGCTATTCCAGGACACGCTGGCAATCTTCGACAGTAGCCCTGACGAATTCATTTTCGAGCGTTTCCAGGACGAACTCATCGACCAGATGAAGCGACCCCTGGGCCTGCGTTATGACCAGATCCTGCTCGAGATCACCAACGGGCAGCAGGAACAACGCCGCAGCACTCTGGTCGACCTGCCCACACCTGCCGGGCCACCTGAAATTCCACCAGTTGGGCAGGAAAACCCTGCTGCGTCGTCTACTGGGCAAGCACAAATACAGAGCCCCGCTACCGGCCTCCAAACGTCCAAGACCAAGAGCCCCCCGGGTACATCTACCCTGCCAGCTCCGCCGCCACCAGTCCAACAACAGCAACTGACCGACGAGGAGCGTGCAGAGGTCTTGGCAGGCCATATCGTGAGCCCGGTATCGACCAGGATCCAGCAGACTCGCCAACGGCTTGCCGGCCTTGAGGGAGAACATCTACCTGTCTTCGGTGAATCAGCCCTGCAGGCAATCCCAGTGCAAGTCGGCGGTCTGCACCCGATCACCGACCTCTGGTACATCGAGCGGTCGATCGATACCCCCGAGATCCTGCGACAGCACATCGCTGACCTGGCTGAAGAGATCGCTCTGCACGTCGGCGCCCCAGGCGAGATCGTCAGGATTCAGGGCGGTGTGGGTTACACGTATCGCGAGCCCAATGAAGACCGTGAGATTACTGATTCAGCGCTGCACCTCATGACGCTGCTTCAAGCGCTCAGCGGCCAGGTCCAATTCGTTCTGAACACTCACGATCAACAGACCTGCCGCGATGCATTGGGTGAATTCCAGTTCTCAGCTGGCCTCGCTCAGTTGCTGCTGGGCCAACCCACCACAAGCGATCAGCCATCCTGCCAGGAAGGCAGGCTCAATGACGAAGCCCTGGTGAAACTGTTCCGGATCATTCGTCTTGCGCGACGCCTGGTTGACCTTGAGCTGCCGCCGGCAGCCTTCGAGCAAGCAGCTACCGACCAGTGATTTCGCACGATTTGGGGAGAGATCGACATGTCGAAGTCGTTGATCAATGAAGCGGTCCTGACGCAAGTGCTCAACCACCTGCGCAACGGCCAGCTCAGGCGTTGTGCCGAGATGGGGCTGCGGCCGGAGATTCTGGCTCAGCTCCAACAGCCTGCCGTCATGAGCATCCTGACCAATACCCCGGTTTCCTGGGTAGACGTCAGAGTGAACATCGACGTCATGGAGAAAATCCTGGCCACAGCCGAGCGCAGCGCGCAGGAAGACCTGCAGATCGAACGCGCACTGAAGCTGGGAGCCACCACAACGATGATCCAGAGCTTTTTCGGTCTGTCGCCGGAGGACACCGCCACCAAGCGCTTGATGCTGGAGATCCACCCGCGCCGCGGTCGCTGGCGGCAGCTCGATGAACAGATCGAGCGCCAGATATGGTTCCGCTGGGAGCACCTGATGCAGGAAAATCAGGTCCGCCTCGAGGACAGCATGGAGTTGCTGGACATCGCGATGATCCTAACTGAGGAAATCAACGCCGGAATCGAACAAGACAGTCCAGAATTCATCAGCCTCGCCATTGTTTGGTCTCTCATCCAGAGCTGGTTGAAAGACGGGCTCTATCCGTCTGGCAAATCGAGCCAGAGCCAGGCGGGCCTGCAAAAGTCTCAATCCACTATTTACCTCGCTAGCGTCAGCTCACACCTGCCCCACTCTGCCCCATCCGCAACAACGCAGGTGAACGCTGAGACAGAACGTCAACAACTACTGAACCTGGTTCAGTCGGAAGGCGACACAGCACCATGAGGCTGTCGCGCTTTCCCATCTCGACACTGCTGGACTCGGCCTCGGGACATCTCGAGGCCCATTTGTATAAGAGGCGGCTTGCTGCCGAAAGCGGCGAACCGCTGGCTCAACAATATTCCGGCATCATTTTCAGCGGCAATCCTCATGAAACCGTTCCACGGCGCCTCCTCCTGGATAAGCGTCTTACTCCGCTGGAGAGGAACTGCTGGCAAGTTTTCCGCTTGCTCATCAACGACGACGGACTGACCGCGTTCCCGACATACGAGCAACTGCGCCCCTATCTCGGTATGCAGCCGGGCAAGATCGCCTCGCGCGAAACCATCGCCAAGGCACTCACGGTTCTTCGTTTGACACGCTGGCTCAGTCTCGGCCGACGCCTGCGCAACGACCTCAACGGACAAGTACAGGGCAACGTCTACATCCTTCACGACGAGCCTGTCTCTCCAGCCGAAGCCTTGGAGTTGGACACCGACTACATGCAGTTGCTGAGCCAGTCCACCGGCCACAGCAACCGAGCCATACGCGAAATCGGCCAGATCACCTGGCGGGAGTTCAGGGATGACCCGGACGTTGGTCGCCGCCTCCCAACCCATCTGGAGAAGCTCGAGGGACGCTTGAACCACCAGCAATGGGCTATCGATAGTCAGCTCGAAGCGGATCCAGCGGCAGAGTTCGGCATCCGAACTCTGCCCGATCTACCTCATTCAACCCCGAGTTCGGATGCCGAACTCAGTGAAATCAGCGGCAAGCAATGCGCTTTACCGCTGAGTTCGGATGCCGAACCCAGACAGAATCCGCCGAGTACGCCCTTGGTTCGGATGCCGAACTCATATAGTACGTATACATACAAACAAGATTCTGTATGTAAAAAGCCAGTACAACCGCGAGCACGCGAGGAAGCCCATCCGAACTGGCAGGATCTCCTGCACGCACTGGAGGCCGAGCAACGGATCCAGGCAGTAAGCGCGCTCAGACGGGTGTCCGAGGATCTTCGGCTACCCATCATCGAGCAGTGGCAGCACCGTTGTGCCGGCGGAACAGTCAGCAATCCGTTCGGCTACCTCATGACGCTCATCCAGCGTGCAGTTCAGGGCAAGTTCAACGCTTCTTGGGCTCCGGAAGAACCGGCTGAACGAGCCATCCCAGCAGCGGAACGCCCCAGTCGTGCTCCGGCCCCACCAAGCCCCACGACGCCTGAACAGCACCAGGTTCAAATGCGGGGTGATACCCGGACAGGGAGCGAGGTCCTCAGCCGGCTCAAGGACCTTATTCGGCCCAGGCAAGGATCGAGCGTGCCATCCGAGCGGGGTGATGAGCCATGAGAAGGTCTCGGCCGGGCGTTGTGCGTTTTCACAGCGGCCTAGGTGTTTCGGCCCGAAACACTCAGTCAGGTCCTGACCTCGGCGCCGGCGGCGAACTGGGTGATTCGGCCCGAATCACTTCGCCAGGTCCTGGCCTCGGCGCCGGCGGCGAACTGGGTGATTCGGCCCGAATCACTTCGCCAGGAACTGACCTCGGCGCCGGCGGCGAACTGGGTGATTCGGCCCGAATCACTTCGCCAGGTCCTGGCCTCGGCGCCGGCGGC